>Ga0208394_100517_pt1:7500-9900 | contig 9900 bp, 10 predicted proteins | sample LakWasMet58_HOW8_2_FD_183892 | JGI IMG/M metagenome (GOLD analysis project Ga0208394, IMG submission 183892) | Freshwater sediment methanotrophic microbial communities from Lake Washington under simulated oxygen tension - Sediment Metagenome... | ecosystem: Environmental > Aquatic >... | reverse complement strand
AGTACATTGGTCTTTATAAGGACCCCAGGTTGCACAAAGGAAAAGGCTTGGCCTTGCGGGAAAGGGAGTTGGCTTTGTGATTGGTTGGGGATAGAGGGATGGGACGTGGGGAAGTGAAAGGCCTTGCTTGGGCTTTGGCTTGCTCGAGGACTTGGGGAAGTGGCTTGGGTCTTGGCTTGGCTTGGCTTGGGCTTGGGCTTGGGCTTGGGCTTGGGCTTGGGCTTGGGCTTGGGCTTGGGCTTGGGTCTTGGGCTTGGGCAGGCACTTGGTTTGGAGGATTGGAGGACTTGGAAGAAGTGAAGTCACTTGGCTTGGAGGATTCGAGGACTGAAGGCACTTGGCTTTGGAGAATTCGAGGACTGTAGGCACTTGGCTTTAGAGGATTCGAGGACTGAAAGGGACTTGCCTTGTAGTACACGCTCAGCTTTTCTGAAAGCTCTTAATGAAAGCATTGAAGGACGAAAGCAAAGCAAAGCAGCTGCTGTTTAAAAGGTACCACCAAAGCATTCTAGCAATAAGGCAACCAAGGCACTCGAATGCAGGCAATGCAAGGCAAGGCGTTCTTAAGGCAATGCAGACTCGATTGCCAAAACACCAACACATTTGCCCAGCCTCCGAATAAAGCCTGATTACGCAGCACACACGCAATCCCAGATTCCCAGATTCCCAGATTTCCCTTTTCCCTCCACAGTGCAATTCCGTCCGGCCTGGATCTCGACCGCGCGTCTGTGGAATGTTGCAATTCTTTTTCAGCCATGTTGTAGAGCACACATTGCTGTACCTCCCACTCGGAGTACTCCGAAATGCGCATGCAACAAGCCCTTCAAACGGCAGATCGAAAAATAAAATCGGAAAGTTTTTGCGCCGATCGGCACTGTGTGCTCCCTCATTGCAACCATGGTCTGGCCCGCAGATATGTGGTAGCAAAAACATGTTTTGTCATTATTCTGGGGTGCAGCCGCGGCGAAACATTGGGTTTGGAGGGGCTCCTCACTGAGCGAAAACATGCTTCCTGCCAACACCCACATAAACCCGCCTGTCCTGCACGCTCCAGCTCATGCATCCAGCCAATGGCAGTGTACAAGCATGCATTCGAGTAGTACCATTGGAACATTCACTGCGGTGGAGGCAGCAGGAGCGCTCATTGAGCTGCTGCGACGCGGCAAGTTCTCAGTGGTGGAGAGGCGGTTGGTGGAGAGGCGGTGTTTTTGCGCAAACGCGTTTCTTCCTGGTTGAACTTCTTCTCACGCAATCATAATAGCTTTGGGAGAGAGCTCACGCAATCATAATAGCTTTGGGAGAGAGTGGTTTGAGTGCATTTCAGTCGCCCTGCTGGATCTCGAGACTGGAGAGTCGCCTGTGAATAAAGATTGGATCATAATGACCACCATGAAAAACACTACATAGGTGGAAACACTCCCTTGCTCTACCTCTGCACCTCATTTCTCTACCTCTTTTTGCGCGGTATCGTCGCTGCGCCCACTCAGCCGGAGCACAGACTCGTGTCACAGCTTGCATTCAGCATCCATTCACCACAACCGAGCCACCATGGCCCATGCCCTGTTCCATATATGCAAACCAACCATTGTAGACCCATTTGACAATAGTTTGACGTGTATTTGAGCACATTTAAAGGGCCGGATCGCACTTTTAAGCATCGAAATCGAGCAAAATAAAAATCTGGGAATCTGGGAATCTGGTTTTTTTCTCGCCAATCCACAAATCCGTCCGAACTTAAGCTAATAGAAGGGTGCTAGAAAGCGCTGCACACTCGGAATTTTGATTGGATTCGAGCTCGAGGGTCATCTGGTGGCTCAGAGTCTAGGTTTTTGCCAACTTTTGTATGGTAACTTTGCGGAATCATTTGTTTCACACGTGGCATGCACGGCGCGTCGAGGAAAACTCTTATCCTCGTGTTCTCTGGGATGTAATTGATATAAGTTCACTAGGCTTTTTGGGAACGGAGGTGAACTGAGCGTGATCTCATCGTCGCAAAACAGCATGCATGGTGAAAATCTGGGAATCTGGGAATCTGGGAATCAGCTCACGCTACAGGCCTCCTCATAATATTCCGACCGTGCAACCGTGTACAGCCCGCCTAGATGTCCTCCGAACCGGTCCCTTTTTCCAAAAGGGACATTTCCTTGAGGAACAATAGCGATTTCAAAAATAAAAATTTTGCCTCAAAATAGCGTGTTTTTGTGCTGTTTTACCAGCATGCCCTCTCAAATGACCGAATCCGGCCCGGTAGACTTGTAGAGGATGGTCATAAGTTAGGCCGAGGGGGTGCGGACCACCTAAATTCACATCCAGATTGGAGCACTGCAGGCCGCGCCGAGCGTGCCGAGACACCATTTTGACCGCATAAACGCATTATCGACAAAAAACGCTTTTTCAGAG
>Ga0208394_100500_pt1 | contig 10154 bp, 6 predicted proteins | sample LakWasMet58_HOW8_2_FD_183892 | JGI IMG/M metagenome (GOLD analysis project Ga0208394, IMG submission 183892) | Freshwater sediment methanotrophic microbial communities from Lake Washington under simulated oxygen tension - Sediment Metagenome... | ecosystem: Environmental > Aquatic > Freshwater >... | reverse complement strand
GAAGCGCCGGGTGGTGCTCTTGAGCACGTTCACCAGCTCGGCCACGCTGAGGCTGGGCCGCGTCGACAGCAGCAGGGCCGCCGTGCCCGACACCAGGGGCGCCGAGAAGCTCGTGCCCACATTGGCGTTGCTGTTGGTGTAGCCGCTGGCGCCCGGCGCCTGCGCGCCCAGGTTGGTGGTGGTGATGAGGGAGTAGAGGCAGGCGCCGGTCTCGTTGACGCAGTTGCCGCCCGGCGCGCTCAAGCCGACCTCGGGCCCCACGGCCGAGAAGCCCACCTTGCTGCCGATATGGCGCAGCGCCCCCACCGCCAGCACGCCCGGGCAGTTGGCCGGGATGCCCACCGCCTGGCCGGCATTGTTGCCGGCGGCGGCGACCACCAGCGCGCCCTTGGCGCCCACATCCGCGATGGTCTCGCGGTAGAGCTGGCCGGTTGCGTCGCTGGCGGCGCAGGAGCCGTCGCTGCCCAGGCTCATGTTCAGCACGCGCGCCACATTGGCGTTGAGCGGCAGGCCGGGCACGCTGATGCCGGCGGCCCAGCGCATGCCGGCCATGATGTCGGAGTCGTAGCCGCCGCAACGTCCCAGCACCCGCACCGGCAGGATCTTGCTGCCCCAGCTGACGCCGGCGATGCCCACGCCGTTGTCGGTGGCCGCGCCGATCAGGCCGGACACCCGCGTGCCATGCCAGGAGCTGCCGCCCACATCGCTGCTGCTGCAGATGTCCTTCAGCGGGCCGTCCACATCGGCCTGGGTGACGCCATCGCCGGGGTCGCTGGCATCGCTGTCGCGCACATTGCCATCGTTGGCGACCAGGGTCTCGCTGATCAGGTCGTAGCCCGGCAGCAGCTTGGCGGCCAGGTCGGGGTGTTCGTAGCGCACGCCGGTGTCCAGCACCGCCACCACGGCGCTGCCGGTGCTGCTGTCCCAGGCCTTCACCGCGTTGATGCTGGAGACCACCGTGCTGTCCGGGGCGCGCAGATACCACTGGCCCGCCGCGAGGGCGCTGTTGCCCTCGGCAAACAGCGGATCGTTGGGCAGCGCGGTGGCGCGGCGGCGCTGGTCCACCGCCACCAGCTCCACCTCGGCATCGGCCGCCAGGCGCTTGGCCAGCGTGGCCGCATCGATACCGGCCGCCGTATAGACATGGGTGCGCGCGTCCAGGCTGCGGCCCGCATGGGTCAGCGCGAGGCCCATGCGCAGGCCCAGCGCCGTACCGCGCGTCTGCGCCACCTGGATGGCCTGGCGCAGCGCATCGGCGGCCAGGATCTTGGCGCGCACGCTCTGGGCCGCGGCCTTGAAGCGCACGATCACGCGCGCCTGGCTGCTCGCGCTCACGCTGCTGGCGGCCGCGCTCGCCGGCAGCGGCGAAAAAACGGCGGCGAGGCTCAGGCTCGCCAGCAAGGCGCTGACGGCAAGGGTTCGACGAAAGGTCTTCACGGCAGGATCTCCAGACGCATGGCTATCCGGCCCAGTGTAGGCGTCGGGCCCATTTCCGCAGCCGTAAAGAAACGCAAAAAAACAGCTCAGACGCCGACACAGAACACGCCGTCAGCGCGGCGTCTCAGCGGCGTTGAGCGAGAGCACGCCGCAAGGGACTTGGACAACGATCTTGGTCCCCAGCACCTCTTCGAGTTGCTCTGGGGACAACGCCAAGCGCAACCCCTCCAGCCAGGCCAGAAACTCCAGGCGGTTGGGATTCGGTTCACCAAACTCGTCCACGCGATTCTTGGCCGCTGCCGGCGCCAAGACGTTGAACGACAGGTTGAATGGGCAGGCCATGGTGCCGAAATCAAAACGCACCCGCTCGCTCTCGATCCCCTTGATCGAGCCTAGGAAGCTGCCCAAGGGCATAGCTTCCTTGAGTGCCACGTGGGGACGGCCTGGCGCGCGCAACTGAAAGTGCTGCTCGAACGTGCGCACCTCTCCCTCGATCACACAAGGCAGGCGGTACTTAGTCAGATACCGCCTGACAACATCCTTCAACTCCGATGACAGGCCCGGCGTCGAATACACCAACTTCACCTCAGGTGCGCCATTGCCGGCCGAGAACCATGCCTGATAAATTAAATTCGCGGTGGCCAGCTCGAGAGGCGGGAGGGCCAGTTGCGTCGCCGGCGTGCGCAGGCAACTAGCCAGCGACGACGGCGCCTTGCGCAGCGCCTGAACCGGCCCCGCGTCGACCATGCCGCGCGCGGTGAACACAAAGGACTGCACCGCACTGACACTGCCTTTTCCCGCGGCCATGCAAGGCAGCCGGTAAGTCCGCAGGTAGGCGTCCACCGCCTCCACCATGGCTTCGGTCCCGGCCCGCAGCAGAACCTCGACGCGAGGGGCTGCATCCGGAGCATCGAACGTCAGCTTCACCCTTACCAAGCCATCAGCGCCGCGGGCCAGGTCCTCGCTGACGAAGCTTGGCGGCGCGTCGCTGTGCTGTAGGCACTGCAGTGCCTGTTTCGGGCCCTCGTCCTCCAGCAGCACTTGCGCCAGCGCGGGCTGCACACAAAACAAGACCACTACCCATCCCAAGCACCCACGCAGGGCGCCATAGCTCCAGGCCAAGCGCATTTCACCCTCCTCCCTCATTTCTTGTGCGGCGATTGTCGTAAGTTCGCCCCCCCTGCTCTCCGAGCGTTTTCACCAAGCGAGTGCAAAGGCAGCGATGGCGCCATGAAAAAGGCCCCGCAAGCGGGGCCTTCTCATCGCGATGGCAGCGCGATTACTTCGCGATCACGCGCACCATCTCGAGCACCTTGTTCGAGTAGCCCCACTCGTTGTCGTACCAGGACACCAGCTTGACGAAGGTGCCGTCCAGCGCGATGCCGGCGTCGGCGTCGAAGATGGAGGTGCGGGCATCACCGCGGAAGTCGGTGGCCACCACCTTGTCTTCGGTATAGCCCAGCACGCCCTTCATGGCGCCCTGGCTCTGTGCCTTCATTTCGGCGCAGATCTCGGCATAGGTGGCGGGGCTGTTCAGTTCCACCGTCAGGTCCACCACCGACACGTCGGAGGTGGGCACGCGGAAGCTCATGCCGGTGAGCTTCTTGTTGAGCTCGGGGATCACCACGCCCACGGCCTTGGCGGCGCCGGTGCTCGAGGGGATGATGTTTTCCAGGATGCCGCGGCCGCCGCGCCAGTCCTTGTTGCTGGGGCCGTCCACGGTCTTCTGGGTGGCGGTGGCGGCGTGCACGGTGGTCATCAGGCCGCGCTTGATGCCCCACTTGTCGTTCAGCACCTTGGCCACCGGGGCCAGGCAGTTGGTGGTGCACGAGGCGTTGGAGATGATGGCCTGGCCGGCGTAGCTCTTGTCGTTCACGCCGAACACGAACATCGGGGTGTCGTCCTTGGAGGGAGCCGACATCACCACCTTCTTGGCGCCCGCGGCCAGGTGCTTCTCGGCACCGGCCTTGTCCAGGAACAGGCCGGTGGCCTCGACCACGATGTCGGTGCCGACCTCGTTCCACTTCAGGTTGGCGGGATCGCGCTCCTGCGTCAGGCGGATCTGCTTGCCGTTCACCACCAGGGTGTTGCCCTCGACCGAGACCTCACCCTCGAACTTGCCGTGCACGCTGTCGTACTTGAGCATGTAGGCTAGGTAGTCGGGTTCCAGCAGGTCGTTGATGCCGACCACTTCGATTTCCTTGAAGTTGGCGATGGCAGCGCGGAACACCATGCGGCCGATGCGGCCGAAGCCGTTGATACCGATCTTGATCGTCACGTGAGTCTCCTTGAGAGAAAAGAAAACAAAAACCGTCGAACCTATGCAAAAGGGGTGCCGCTGGCACCCCCGTCATATCACTTGCTCTTCTTGACCTTCAGCTTGGCCACGCCCAGCGCCACCTTGACGGTGTCCACCACGTTTTCCGCGGTGAAACCGAAGTGCTTGAACAGCACCGGCGCCGGCGCCGATTCGCCATAGGTGTCGATGCCCACCACGGCGGCACAGCCGTACTTCCACCAGCCGTCGGTGACGCCCATTTCCACCGCGATGCGCGGCAGACCGGCGGGCAGCACGGCCTTCTTGTAGGCGGCGTCCTGGCGGTCGAACACATTCGTCGAGGGCATCGAGACCACGCGCACGCCGATGCCGTCCAGCGCCAGCAGCTCCTGCGCACGCAGGGCCAGTTGCACCTCGGAGCCGGTGGCGATGATGACGGCGCGGGCCTTGCCCTTCACGCCCACTTCCTTGGGCTCGGCCAGCACATAACCGCCCTTGGCGATGTCGTCCACCGCGGTCTTGGGCGCATAGGGCAGGTTCTGACGCGACAGCGCCAGCACGCTGGGGCGCTGGGCATTGCCGATCGCCATGGTCCAGGCCACCACGGTCTCGGTGGTGTCGGCGGGGCGCCAGACGTCCAGGCCCGGGATCAGGCGCAGCGAGGCCACATGCTCGATCGACTGGTGGGTCGGGCCGTCTTCGCCCAGGCCGATGGAGTCGTGCGTGAACACATGGATGACGCGCTGCTTCATCAGCGCGGCCATGCGGATGGCATTGCGGCTGTAGTCGCTGAAGGTCAGGAAGGTGCCGCCGTAGGGGATGTAGCCGCCATGCAGGGCCACGCCGTTCATGATGGCGGCCATGCCGAACTCGCGCACGCCGTAGTTGATGTGGCGGCCGCCGTTCGAGGAACCATCGGCCTCCAGGCGGAAGGCCGGGGTGCTCTTGGTGTTGGTGAGGTTGGAGCCGGTCAGGTCGGCCGAGCCGCCCAGCAGCTCGGGCACGGCGGCGGTGAAGGCCTCCAGCGCCAGCTGGCTGGCCTTGCGGCTGGCCACGGTCTCGGCCTTGCCATGGGCGGCGATCACCGCGTCCACCGCGGTCTGCGCGAAGTTGGCGGGCAGCACGCCGGCCATGCGGCGCTGGAACTCGGCGGCCAGCTCGGGGTGGGCCGTGGCATAGGCATCGAAACGCTCGTCCCAGGCGGCCTCAAGCGTGGCGCCGCTGGCCTTGGCATCCCAGTCGGCATACACCTCTTGCGGGATCACGAAGGGCTCATGGGCCCAGCCCAGCGCCTCGCGGGTGAGCTTGATCTCCTCGCCACCCAGGGCCTCGCCGTGCGCCTTGGCGGTGCCGGCGCGGTTCGGGGAGCCCTTGCCGATGGTGGTCTTGGCGATGATCAGCGTCGGCATGTCCGTGCTCATCTTGGCCAGGCTGATGGCGGTGTCGACCGACTCCACATCGTGGCCGTCCACCGGGCCGATCACGTTCCAGCCATAGGCCTCGAAACGCTGGGCGGTGTTGTCGATGAACCAGGGCGCAACCTGGCCATCGATCGAGATGCCGTTGTCGTCGTAGATCGCGATCAGCTTGTTGAGCTTCCAGGCGCCGGCCAGGGCGCAGGCCTCGTGGCTGATGCCCTCCATCAGGCAGCCGTCGCCCAGGAAGGCGTAGGTGTGGTGGCCGACGATGTCGTGGCCTTCACGATTGAATTCCTTGGCCAGCATCTTCTCGGCCAGGGCCAGGCCCACGGCATTGGTGATGCCCTGGCCCAGCGGGCCGGTGGTGGTCTCGACGCCGGGGGTGATGCCCACCTCGGGGTGGCCCGGGGTCTTGCTGTGCAGCTGGCGGAAAGCCTTCAGCTCCTCGATCGGCAGCGCGTAGCCGGTCAGGTGCAGCAGCGCATAGATCAGCATCGAGCCATGGCCGTTGGAGAGCACGAAGCGGTCGCGGTCGGCCCATTGCGGATTGGCCGGGTTGTGGCGCAGGTGGCGGTTCCACAGCGCCACCGCGATCTCGGCCATGCCCATGGGGGCGCCCGGGTGGCCGGAATTGGCCTGCTGCACGGCGTCCATGGCCAATGCGCGAATGGCGTTGGCCATCAGGGTGGTGTTGCGGGCAGCGGTATCGGCCATGGTGTGTGCGGGATGGAGTTGCGGGGGAAAACCCGGCATTTTACGTGCGTCCGCGGCGGCGCCAATCTTGATCCAGAGCAATGCGTCACGGCCCGCTAGGCTTCAACCTCTGGCATAGAACGGAGACAAGACCATGCAAGCCCTGACCCTCACCGTGATCCGCGACGAGCACCGCGCCCTCGCCGCGATGCTGCGCTCCATCCCGCTGCTGCTGGCCGAGCACCGCCGCCACAACAGCCTGCCGGACTTCCACGCCCTGCGCGCGATGCTGTTCTATGTGGACGAATTCCCCGAGCGCCTGCACCACCCCAAGGAGAGCGAGCTGCTGTTTCCCAAGCTGCGCGCGCGCGCCCCGGAAATCCGCGAGGTGCTGGACCAGCTGGACCAGGACCATGGCCGCGGCGAGCGCGCCATCCGCGAGCTCGAGCATGCGCTGCTGGCCTTCGAGATGATGGGCGAGGCACGCCGCGACGCCTTCGAGGAGATGGCGCAGCGCTATGTGACGGCCTATCTAAGGCATATGGAAACCGAGGAGCGCGAGATCCTGCCGCTGGCGGTCAAGATGCTCAGCCCGGCCGACTGGGCCGACCTCGACGAGGCCTTTGCCGCCAACCAGGACCCGCTCACCGGCCATGCCGCGGCCGAGGAATACCAGGCCCTGTTCCAGAAGGTGCTGGCGGCCGTGCCGGCGCCGATCGGGCTGGGGCCGGCGCTCTAGCGAGCCGCATCTCACTACACTCCCGGCCCATGCGAGCCATCATCCTCGCGGCCGGGCGCGGCGAGCGCATGCGGCCGCTCACCGACCACCAACCCAAGCCACTCCTGCAGGTCGCCGGCAAGCCGCTGATCGTCTGGCATATCGAGGCCCTGGCGGCCGCCGGCGTGCGCGACATCGTCATCAACACCGCCTGGCTGGCCGAGCAGTTCCCGCAGCAGCTGGGCGACGGCAGCCGCTGGGGCCTGCGCCTGCATTACAGCAACGAGGCGCGCGACCATGGCGGCGCGCTCGAGACCGCCGGCGGCATTGCCAAGGCCCTGCCGCTGCTGTGCGCCGATGGCGACGAGAGCTTCTGGGTCGCCTCGGCCGACGTGCACCTGCCGGACTTCCGCGCCTCGGCGGCGCGCGCCGAGGCGTTTGCGCGCAGCGACATGCTGGCCCATCTGTGGATGGTGCCGAACCGGCCGCACAAGCCCGGCGGCGATTTCGGCATCGACGCCGAGGGCCTGGCCACCAGCGCGGCCAGCACGCCCAACGCCAGCGGGCCGCGCTACACCTGGTCCTGCGTGGGCCTGTTCAAGCGTGCCCTGTTCGAGGGCGTGCGCGTCGGCGAACATGCCGCGCTGCGCCCCTGCCTGGAAATGGGCATCGCCGCACGCCGCATCAGCGCCGAGCTCTACACCCAGGCCTGGGAGGACGTGGGCACGCCCGAGCGCCTCGCGTCACTGAATGCAGTGACGCGCTAGGGTCTAGCCCGGGGCCGGGCCGGCGGGGCGAGGGCGAGAATCGGTGCGCACTGCGCACCCGCCATGACGCCCGCCGCAACCCCCGCCGACCTGCCCGCCAGCCTGGCCTGGTGGCTGCTGCTGGCGCTGCTGCTGGCACTGGGCTGGCTGGCCCATGGCTGGCGGCGCGCCCGCGATGCCCAGCGTCAATGCGAGGCGCTCGCACGCACCGCCCGGGCCGAGCGCGCCGAGCTGATCGAAGGCATCGAGACGCTCAGCGAGGCCTACTCGATGTTCGACGCCGACGACCGCCTGCTGATCTACAACCAGGCCTTTGCGCGCCTTTACCCGGCCAGCGCGCCGCATTGGCGGCCCGGCATGCGCTACGAGGACTTGCTGCGCGGCATCATCGCCGCCGGCGAGGTGACGCCGGCGATCGGCCAGGAGGAAGCCTGGCTGGCCGAGCGCATGCAGATGCACCGCGCGCCGGGCGAGCCCTGGCTGCAGGAGCTGCCCGGCAATCGCTGGGTGCGCATCTATGAACGCAAGACCGCCTCGGGCGGCACCATCGGCATACGCGCCGACGTCACCGAGCTGGTGCGCACCCAGCAGGCCCTGCAGACCAGCCAGGCCCAGCTGCGGGCCATCATCAGCACCGCCGGCGTGGCCATCGTCACCACCGATGCCGAGGGGCGCATGCGCAGCGCCAACCCGGCGGCGCTGCGCCTGTTCGGCTACGAGCTGGACGAGATGCTGGGCCAGGACGTGGCGATGCTGATGGACGAACCCGAGCGCAGCACCCATGGCCATTACCTGCTGCGCTTCCGCCAGGGCCAGGGCGGCCAGTTGATGGGCCGCGCGCGCGAGTTCAACGCCCTGCACAAGAGCGGCCGGCCGCTCACGGTCCAGCTCTCGGTCTCCGAGGTGCGCAGCGAGGCCGAGCAGCTGTTCGTGGCGGTGATCAGCGACCTCACCGAGCGCAAGCGCTTCGAGATCGAGCTGCAGCATGCCAACGAGCAGCTGCTGCGCCTGTCCACCACCGATGCCCTCACCGAGCTGGCGAACCGCCGCCTGCTGATGCAGCGCCTGGAGGACGAATGGCGGCGCGGCCTGCGCACCGGCGCGCCGCTGTCGCTGCTGCTGGTCGACGTGGACTACTTCAAGCTCTACAACGACCATTACGGCCACCAGGCCGGCGACGATGCGCTGGTGGCGGTGGCCTCGGTGCTGCGCAACAGCGCCAATCGCCCGGCCGATCTGGTGGCGCGTTATGGCGGCGAGGAGTTCGTGCTGCTGCTGGCGCAGACCGATACCGAGGGCGCGCGGGCGGTGGCCACGCGCTGCCGCGAGCTGCTGGCCGGCCTGGCCCTGGCGCATGAACTCTCGCCGCTAGGCGGTGGCCTGCTGACGCTCTCGATCGGCATGGTCAGCGGCGTGCCCTACCGCGGCAGCTCGGCCTCGCAATGGCTGGCCCAGGCCGACCTGGCGCTCTACCAGGCCAAGTCGCAGGGGCGCGACCGCGCCGTGGTGGCGCCAGTGTTCTCGGAAGCCTAGTTCACCGGCCGCTCGCGCGAGCCCGCCATCTGCAGCGCGCCGGTGGCCAGCCATTCGGCCAGCGGGCGCTGGCGCCAGGCGCGCAGCTCCTCGTCCGACGCGGCGCTGGCGCTCACCACCCCCAGCCAGCCGTTGCGGCCGGCGCGCTTGACGGCATAGAGCGCCGCATCGGCCACGTCGATGACGCTGGACCAGTCGAGCGCGCGCGCATGCGCCGGCGCCAGCGGGAAGCAGGCAAAGCCCACCGAGCAGGTCTTGTGCAGCAGGCTGCCGTCGTCCAGCACGAAGGGGCGATCGGCCACCATGGCGCGGGCGCGCTCGGCCAGCTCGGCGGCATGGTGGCGCGAGGTGGCGCGAGCCACGATCAGGAATTCCTCGCCGCCCCAGCGCACCAGGTAGTCGGCATCGCGGAACACCGACAACAGGCGGCCGCGCATCTGCTGCAGCACCGCGTCGCCGGCGGAATGGCCATGCTGGTCGTTGACCTGCTTGAAGTGATCCACGTCGACCAGGAAGAACAGCAGGTCGGCGTCGTCGTGCAGGGGCGCGCCATGCTGCTGATGGCCCTCGTGGCGGCGGATCGCCAGCGCCACGTCGGCCTCGATGTGCTGGGCCAGGAAGCGGCGGTTGCGCAGGCCGGTGAGCGGATCGGTGAGGCTGGATTCGCGCATCGCCTGCGAGAGGTTTTCCAGCGCCAGGGTGCGCTCGCGCACCTTGGCCTCCAGCGCCAGCTGCTGGCGCTGCAGATAGCCGGTGCGCCATTGCACCAGCGCATAGACCAGGCCGCCCAGCAGCAGCACCGCCAGGGCGCGCGCCCACCAGGTCTGCCACCAGGTGGGCCGCACATGCACCGGCAGGCTCAGCTCCTGCGCGCTCCAGTCGCCCACGCGGTTGCTGCCGCGCACCTTGAGCAGGTAGTCGCCGGGGCTCAGATTGCTGTAGCTGGCGACGCGGAAATCGGCATCGGTGTCTACCCAGTCGGCATCCAGCCCCTGCAGCTGGTAGCGGTAGCGGTTGCGTGCCGGGTTGCTGTAGTCCAGCGCCGCGAACTCCAGGCTGAAGCCGCGCTCTCCGGGCGCCAGGGTCAGGCCTTGCGCCACGGTGGCCAGGGGGCGGCGCTCGCCGTCCACGCGCAGCTCGGTGGGCACCACCGGCGGCGCATAGGCCCAGCGCTTGAAGCGCCCGGGCTCCACCACCAGCAGCCCCTTGTTGCCGCCATAGGCCAGCCGCCCGTCGGCCAGCTGGGCATAGGCGCGGAACCAGCCGGTGCCGATGTCGGCGCCATCCGCCGGACTGAGCTCGTAATAGCG
>Ga0208394_100498_pt1 | contig 10191 bp, 9 predicted proteins | sample LakWasMet58_HOW8_2_FD_183892 | JGI IMG/M metagenome (GOLD analysis project Ga0208394, IMG submission 183892) | Freshwater sediment methanotrophic microbial communities from Lake Washington under simulated oxygen tension - Sediment Metagenome... | ecosystem: Environmental > Aquatic > Freshwater >... | reverse complement strand
CTGCATAGGGTGTGCTTGTGTTAAATCACGCTCAATTTCCAACGCCACTTTTTGCTGTGCGCCAGTTAACGCAAACGGTAAGCTTTTTAGCAAAGCAGAAACCAGCTGTTTAGAACGCTTAAATTGCGGCGCACTCACGCTACGCCGGCGTGCGTAATGCTTACGCATTGATAGCTGCTGTGCCAGCAGTTCATCAAATGCTAAACGCCGCCAGTGCACGGTGCTTTTATTATCCAGCGCACGCAGGCTGACATCGGGGCTAGGATGATGCAATGCCGCCAAACTTGAAGCAAAACTAGGGAGATTTAAATCGGCATAAATCTGTGCCGGCAAGGTTTCATGCATCTCGCCCTGCTGTTGCAAGGCAATGCCGATGGCTTTGCGTAAACTGGCTTGCCCCAAGCCGGCAACCGTAGGGTAAACCGGAGTTAGGGTTTCTGCGACGATGGTTTTTTCACCCACCGCTTTACAGGTAGGATGCACCATCTCATAGCCAAAAAAGCCGCTACGCACCTCGCCGTAAACACGTAGTTTATTCCCCACTTTAAGTGCATTAATCTGGCTGGGATAGAAATGTAAAAAACGCAGTGTGAGTTGACCGCTGGCGTCTTCTAATCTGGCAATTAGCGCCTTGCGTGGCTTGTAAGTGACTTCCGCATGCACGATTTCACCTTCAACCTGTGCAGATTCACCCATATGCAAATCACGCACCGCGGTCACATGGGTTTCATCAATATAACGTAAAGGTAGATGCAGCAATAAGCCCTGCAGATTGCTAATACCCAACTTTGCCAAATTGGCAATCATGGGTTTACTGAAGGCTTTAATTTGAGTGAGTTGCGTCACATTGAATGTGGCTGACCCAAGGCACAGAAATGGATTTACTTAATATCGTAAAAGCACGCGCCTCAAGCCAGCATTTAGCTGATTTAAAGCACCATCACAGCATCAGCCTCAACCAGCGCAGCGCGTGGTAATGAAGCAACACCTACCGCAGCACGTGCTGGGTATGGCTGGCTAAAGTACTCAGCCATAATGGTATTCACTAAGGCAAAGTGAGATAAGTCAGTCAGGAAAATATTAAGTTTAACCACATCAGCCAAACTGCCATCTGCAGCATCAGCCACCGCTCTCAGGTTTTGAAATACGCGGTGCACTTGTGCTTCAATGCCGTCTACCATTTGCATGGTGACTGGGTCCAGCCCGATTTGGCCAGATAGATACACGGTACCGCCTACTTTGACCGCTTGTGAGTAAGTGCCAATGGCTGCTGGTGCGCCTGCTGTTTGAATAATTTGTTTTGTATTAGTTGTCATTTAATTAAACCACGGTTTGTTAAAGAAATCATGCATCGCTACTACTGCTTGTTTTGTCGCTACTGAGAATATAGTTTTACATTCGAGTTTTTACGATTGCCGGGAGCGCTACCCTTGGTGCGATTAATACGCACCACATCGGGAATCTTGCGTAGGCCACGCATCAGCTCCGCCAAATGCACACGGTTTTTCACCTGCACGGTAAAGTATAAATTGGCATATGCGCTGCCATCCGCCTCTTCAACACTGACGTTATCAATGTTAGAGCCAGCATCCGCAATGCCTGAGGCGATTTGTGCCAGCATGCCAGGCTGGTTTGCCACAGTAAGATTTAAATTAGTTTTGAATAAGCGCGAGCTTTCTGGCTCCCACTCTACATCCAGCCATTTATCCGGGTCTAATTTGAATTTACGCACGCTTGGGCAATCATGCGTATGAATCACCAAGCCTTTATCTTTATTGATAAAGCCTAAAATCGGGTCACCCGGAATCGGCCTGCAACAAGGCGCAAACTGTACCGCCATGCCTTCAGTACCACGAATCGTGATGGTATCCAGCGAGGCGGCCGGCAGCTTAGTATGCCTCTCGGCATGGTCATCGGTCATTGCTACCAGTTGGTGTGCCACCATGACGTTCTGGCGCTTACCTAGGCCAATGTCAGAAAGTATCTCAACTTTTTTCTTCACGCCGTAGTCACGAATCAGCTTTTGCCAATGCTCTTCTGAAATATGGCTAGGATCTACATGCAAGGCGCGCAAGGCTTTGTTCAACAAACGCTCGCCCAAGTGCGCAGACTCTGTGGACTGCTGCGATTTTAAGAAGTGACGGATATGCGCACGGGCACGCCCGGTCACTACGTAATTAAGCCAGGCAGGGTTAGGTTTGGCTAAAGAGCCAGTAATAATCTCGACGTGATCACCATTATGCATCTCGGTACGCAATGGCGCTAAATCGTGGTTAATGCGCACTGCCACGCAGCTATTACCGATGTCAGAGTGCACCGCATAGGCAAAATCAACCGCCGTTGCACCCTTAGGCAACGCCATGATAGAACCCTTAGGGGTAAACACATAAACCTCATCCGGGAACAAATCAATTTTAAGATGCTCAAGGAAGTCGAGTGAATCAGCGCTCTCGCTTTGAATATCCAGCAAGCGCTGTAGCCACTGGTGGGTTTGCTGCTGCAATGCAGTCAGCTGTGCGTCACTAGCCTTGTACAGCCAATGCGCAGCAACACCCGCATCGGCAATGTTATGCATATCAGCGCTGCGAATCTGTACCTCAATTGGCGTACCAAAAGGGCCGAATAACGTCGTGTGCAACGATTGATAACCGTTCGCCTTAGGGATAGCGATATAGTCTTTGAACTTACTGGGAATCGGCTTATACAGCCCATGCAGCGCACCTAGCGCCAAATAGCAGCTAGGTAAATCTTTAACAACGATTCTAAAGCCATAAATATCATACACTTGTGAGAACGGCGTGGCCTTACTTGTCATCTTTTTATAGATGCTATATAAGTGCTTTTCGCGCCCGGACACTTCGGCTTCAACATTAAAACTACTTAACTGCTGTTTGATTGAATCTAATATTTTGCTGATAACTTCTTTACGATTACCGCGCGCGGCCATAATTGCTTTGGAAATCGCGTTATAGCGCATGGGGTGCAGGTATTTAAAGCTAAGGTCTTCTAAGGCCTGATAGACATCATTTAAGCCTAAGCGATTGGCAATTGGCGCATAAATATCCAGCGTTTCTTTAGCAATAATGCGCTGCTTTTCTGGTCGCATAGCTTCCAGCGTTTGCATGTTGTGCAAGCGGTCAGCCAGCTTCACCAAGATGACGCGCACGTCTTGTGACATCGCCAACAGCATTTTACGGAAGTTCTCCGCCTGGGCCTGACTTGCGCTCTGGAATTCAATTTTATCCAGCTTAGTTACGCCATCGACCAATTCAGCGACTTGTGGGCCAAACTTTTGCTTGATATCTAAGGTGGTAATGTCTGTATCTTCGACCACATCATGCAGCAGCGCCGCGAGGATAGTGGGCACATCCATGTGCAAGTCAGCCAGAATGCAGGCCACGGAGACAGGATGCGTAATATATGGCTCGCCGGTTTTACGCACGACGCCATCATGGGCGGCAAACGCGTAACGATAGCCTTCCCATACTTGTTCTATATCTTGAGGTTTTAAATACGAGTTTAAACGTATGCTTAAGGCTGAGCCCTCGCTGTCCGCAGGCAGCAAGGGAGCCGATGTTAACTTTGATAATTCCGCTTTAAGATTGTTTGCGGTTTTTGGCATGCCGGTGTCACTATTTTTACGAATAAATTAATAAATGCCAAGACGTGACAGACTACGAATGCCCGCGCGCTAAAATTTCCACACCGATTTTACCCGCAGCAATTTCACGCAATGCAATCACTGTTGATTTGTCGCGTGAGTTTTGCACGTTAACTTGCGGCTCTGCACCATTGTGCAACTGACGGGCACGATAAGCGGCCACTAAAGTTAATTGGAAGCGGTTTGGGATTTTTTCTAAACAGTCATCTACCGTGATACGTGCCATGATGATATTTCCTAATGATAAACAAAATTAATTACTAAAAGACCAGCAAGCGCCTAGATCATTACAGCTAAGCAATATACAACCTAGCAATTAAGTAAGCGCTTGAATTAAACTGGCATAACGTTGCAACTGTGCGGCACCAACTAGGCGATGTGCGCGGATGATAGCGCGAATGTCCTGCAACGCTACGTCAAAATAGTTGTTGATTGTAACATAATCGAACTCGCTCACATGGCGCATTTCAGCACGTGCGGCGGCAACCCGTTTAGAAATTGTCTCTTGGCTATCCTGCCCGCGGCTATTCAAGCGCTGCTCCAGCGTTTCGATAGAAGGCGGCAGCACAAAGATGCTGATGGCATTAGGAAACAGCTGACGCACTTGCGCCGCGCCTTGCCAGTCAATCTCCAAAATCACATCATGCCCAGCGTTTAATGGCGCATCCACGGCAGACTGCGAAGTACCATAACGCGCACCATGCACCTCGGCACTCTCCAGGAACTTTGCTTCGCCCAGCATCTGCAAGAACATGGCATCATCCACAAAATGATAGTCCACCCCATCCTGCTCACCTGGGCGCGGCTTGCGCGTGGTGTGCGAGATAGATAATTTCAAATGCGCATCTTCAGCCAGCAATGCTTTAATAAGGCTGGTTTTACCTGCGCCTGATGCTGCGGTGATGATAAAAAGATTACCTGGAACCATTCAATGACAACTCTCTATAGCAATATGTTCTGATTATTAAAATAACCTAGCAAGCTAGATTAACACCAATCCGGGCTTGGCAATGCACTAAATACTGAGCGCAAGCCGTCTGCCCAGCCTTGGCGGATTTGTACGTAATATGGGTCAGTTTCTGTAATGCGCTGCTGGCAGTCCGCATGCAGGCTATCGACTCGATAAATCAGCAAGTCTATTGGCGCCGCCACAGAAACATTGCTGCGTATGGTGGAATCAAACGAAATCAGCACACATTTCACTGTATCCATGATGTCGCTGCTCTGCTCCACTACGCGGTCGATGATAGGCTTGCCGTATTTGGTTTCGCCAATCTGGAAATACGGCGTTTCCTGCGTAGACTCAATAAAGTTACCTGCCGCGTACACATTGAACAAACGCGGCCTTTCACCCTTAATTTGGCCGCCTACCAGGATGCTGGCGTTAAAATCAATCTGATGGTTTTTAAAATGCTCACCATCACGCTCAAATGCCGCCCTTAACTCAGCGCCTACTAACCCTGCCGCATCAAACAAACTATCTACATTGTGCAAGTGCTTACTATCGGGCACATTTTTCTCGATACGCGCCCTTAATGCGTTCACCACAGACTGGGTAATCGCAAGGTTACCCGCCGTTAATAACACAATCACGCGTTCGTTTTTAAGCTCAAAAATATGCATTTTAGGCGTAGAAGCCACCTGATCCACGCCTGCATTCGTGCGTGTGTCAGAAGCCAACACCAATCCTTGTTTCAGTAATAAACCGACACAATAAGTCATAATTTTTGTTTAATTTGGAAGAATTGCCATCATACCATTTTGCGTAATCACTCGCCAAAAAACTACTGCGAATCAATGCTCACATCATGGCGAAAATTGCCAGCTTGCGTACCGCAACCAGCACTCAGCTTTTACATAAAACCAGCAGCTTCAGTAAGCTTGGCCACATTCTCTTTAGTAAAGAATCCATCAAAGCTGTCATAACGCTGCACGTACTCAATAATCAATGAAGAATGCTCGGAGGCATTGGAGAATATCTGCTTCAGCCCTTGTTCTTTAGAGCCAATCACATCTAATAAAAAGCCTTTGCCGTTGTGTGAAATCGCATCAACGACAATATCGATATGCTCTTTGCCATTACGCTCACCATCTTTTACCGCTATCGCCATGTGGTGTAGGCGCGGCCCGTAATTGCGTACAAAGACTTCAGTCGGCGATGGTAAATGCTCTAAATGGCTGATGAAATAAGGCGTGTTGTTGGCAGTAAACACTTTGGCCGGGCTTTTTGACTCGGGGATGGCATGGGTGCTTTTGGTCACATTGGTCGATGAGTTCTGGTCTTTAATGTTGTAAGCACCCCAAAAGTAATAGCTAGACCATGATAGATACTCCAAAATGGCCACTTCGCGATTCTGGCTATACACGCGAGTTGCCAGATGATCCAGAGGTAGCAATAAGTCGCTGATACCCAGTTTGTTTTGCAAAGTTTTTGCATTTTCATAGACAGCCTGCGCCTCGGATGAAATAGTACTTAAACCTAACGAGTACACGCGCGTTTCATCAGGGGCTCTTTCTAAATAGGCGACTACATTATGCGTATATGGCGAAGGCTTGCTCACTGCAAGGTTGCCCGGCAACTCTAGCTTGCGTACGTCATCCTGACTGAAAAACCTGAAATCACGCGCTTGCTGTAAATTCACCACACTATGTAAATCAGTCACCCGCAGAATCTCACCCATATAACGGCTATTCGGCCGTTTAGCACCTATGGGGTAAACCTCATTCAAGCTTCTAAAAATATCGCGAATATTGGGGTCTTTTACCTCGCGCAATAGAATATCCGGTGAATTTAAATCAATACGCAGCACATGCGTGAGGTGCTGCTCGCTCTCTAACGTGACTAGGTAATGGTAAGGCGTCATTAACGCCAGCTCTGCAATATATTGGATAGCGTGGCCGGGGTCGACCGAGATCATGAGCGCGTCAATTTCATGAATCATGGCGGTTAAGCCTAGAGCATCACGCTCTTCCAGCAAGCGAATCAGGTTTTCTTCAAAGAATGCAGAGTTTACTTTGTCGCCGTGACGCTCATGTGCGAGCGAGCTAACAGGTTTTTTCATCAGTAGTTTCGCTTTCATAATGGCTTGCTTGCAAGCCTGATACTCAAACACTATTGCTGCTGCGCATACTGCGACTGCTTTTCCAGCACGGCTTCAGCGCGTGCCACGCGGTTTAACTGTGCCTGCTCCAGCAACTGCACTGCATTAATCTTTTTCGGCTGCTCTACTACCAAACCGGCCTGATTCACAATCACGCTAGACGCCATTCCCTCAATGCCGCCGCCTGAGCGCATACCGCTAATCGGGCTGGCACTGCGGTAATCTAAGCCAGTAGCAAGGCGCACATGAGCTTCACCCGCACGGCAACCGTTAGACACGTCAAAACTCTGCCAACCTTCACCCGCGACAAACACATCTGCCCATGCATGAGTCTGCATTAAACTGCCATCTTCTGTAAACAAATATCCGCTCACATAGCGAGCAGGCAACGCAATAGCACGGCAACAGGCAATGAACACATGGGCGTGGTCCTGACATACACCTTGGCGTAGGGCAAACGCCTCAACCGCCGAAGTGGTGACCTGTGTAGCGCCTTTAATATACTGAACGCGCGACAGCAGCGCGTGCATCATGTCCTCTAACGCTGCATTCTGGCGCTGCGGCTGTAGGTAGTGCCTAGCGAAGGAGACTATCTCTGCGCTGTACTGCGTAAGCGGCGTATCGCGCAAATAAATAGGCAGCGGCAATGCCATATGCTGCGACACTGCATCCAGCCCGGTTTCAATTTGCCCGGCGGCAACAATCAGCAGCTCGCTATGCGGCGCATCTACCACCAAGGTATGCGTCATATTGCCATAAGCATCCTGCGAGGGCTGCAGCTCACCATTGACTTTAATGTCCCAGTGCCGCACGTGCTGGCCAAACCCATGCTGCGGGGTGAGGCGCAATTCCTGTATGGTGTAGTTCACGTCTTCACTATAAGCGTAGCGCGTGTGGTGTTCTATATTAAGTAACATGATAGTCCTGCCTGAATTGAGTTTAAGAAATGCTTAAAAAGGTTTTATGCACTTCCACACCCAATTTGTTATTGGCGGAAATAAAATCACTTAAAAACTCATGCAAACCACGCTGAAAAATATCGCGCATTTTGCCAAAACGCAATTTTGAATGCAGCTCACCTGCCATGCGCCGGCACTCACCGGCTCGCGAGCTGGATAACTGCTCCAGAATGGAAGTGATTTCATCAAAGCAGGCATGTAACGACCTAGGCATATCGCGCCTGAGCACCAGCAGCTCTGCCACCCGCCACGGTTCTATGGTGTCGCTAAATATTTTTTGGTAGGCCTGAAACGCAGAAACCGAACGCAGCACCGCACTCCACTCGTAATAATCTACCGCACCGCCCACCTCTTCCTGCTCAGGCAGCAACAAGTGGTACTTTACATCCAGTAAGCGTGCGGTATTGTCTGCACGCTCGATAAACGTACCTAAGCGCACAAAGCTAAAGGCATCATCGCGCAGCATGGTGCCAAAACACACACCCCTGAATAAATGCGAACGCGCTTTTACCCAATCACAAAACTCACTCAAACCACTTTGCGATAAATCCTGCCCAAAGAACTGACCAAACTCCAGCCAAAGGGAGTTGATGTTCTCCCATGTTTCCGAGGTCATGGCCACGCGCACCGCACGTGCATTCTCCCTAGCGCTGCGTAGTGAACTGTAAATACTGGACGGGTTATTCATATCCATCGCGAGATAATGAATCACCCCTGCCGCCGTATACTCCTGCTGGGTTTCATTAAAGTAATCACGCTCATATGCAGCCACATTGCCAGAAATCTCCAGCGCAGGCAGCCACAGCGCAGCTTCACTTTCTGCCGCATTCGGCACTAAAGACATGTTGTAGGTCACGTCCAGCACGCGTGCCATGTTCTCTGCACGCTCAATATAGCGTGCCATCCAATAAAGGTGATCTGCGGTTCTGCTTAACATAGCATTTCCTCTGCCTGATTAACGTTAGCCTTGCTTGGCATCACTACATCCTCCTCCAGCACCCAAGTATCTTTGGTGCCGCCGCCTTGTGATGAATTCACCACGAGCGAACCCTCTTTCATCGCCACACGGCACAGCGCACCGGGTACCAAGCTGCAGGTTTTGCCTGACAGCACAAACGGCCGTAAATCCACATGGCGCGGCGCAATGCCTTCTGCCACCAAGGTTGGGCAGGTAGAGAGCGCCAGCGTAGGCTGCGCAATGTAGCTGGCTGGGCTGGAGATGATGCGTAAGCGGAACTCCTCTAGCTCCTGCTTGCTGGCGGCTGGCCCTACCAACATGCCATAGCCGCCTGAGCCTTGCACTTCTTTCACCACCAATTCATCCAAGTGCGCCAAGGTGTAAGCTAAATCATCTTCTTTGCTCAGCTCGTAGGTAGGCACATTTTCCAGCAGCGGCTCTTCCCCCAAATAAAAACGAATCATGGCCGGCACATGGATATAGGTCGCCTTATCGTCCGCCACCCCCGTACCCACCGCATTGGCCAAGGTCACCCCGCCATTACGATACACAGACAGCAATCCCGGCACGCCCAGCATAGAGTTCGCGTTAAACACCAGCGGGTCTATATAGTCATCATCAATGCGGCGGTAAATCACATCCACGCGCTGCGGCCCTTCTGTGGTGCGCATATACACTGCGTTATTACGCACGAATAAATCCTGCCCCTCTACTAGCTCGATACCCATTTGCTGCGCCAAGAACGCATGTTCAAAATAAGCGCTGTTATATGCTCCGGGCGATAGCACAACCACCGTGGGTTCCTGCACATTGGTTTGCGCCACCGCACGCAGGTTATTAAGCAGCACTTGCGGGTAATGCTCAACCGGGGCGATCGGGTACTGACGGAATAACTCAGGAAATAATCGCATCATCATTTTGCGGTCTTCCAGCATATAAGACACACCAGACGGCGTACGTAAATTGTCTTCCAGCACGTAAAACTGCGATTCGCTAGTGCGCACTAAATCTACACCAGCAATATGCGCATAAATCTGGTTAGGCACATCCACGCCGAACATCTCCGGGCGGTATTGGCTGTTGGCTAAAATGGTAGCCGGCATGATGCCCGCTTTGATGATATCCTGGTCATGATAGATATCATGCAAAAACATATTTAACGCTTTTACCCGCTGAATTGAGCCAGCAGACAAATGGCGCCACTCGCTTGCCGACAAAATACGCGGCAGCACATCAAACGGAATCAAACGTTCAGCGCCATCATTCTCGCCATACACATTAAACGTAATGCCTACGCGACGAAACAACAGCTCGGCCTCCATGCGCTTGCTGTTCAGCTGATGATGCGGCACATTCTTGAGCCACTGGTGATAGGCTTTATAAATCTCACGCACCCCCTCGGGGCTGCTTGCGGCTAAATCCAGTTGCATTTCATTAAAAAATTGCGGTTGTGATTTTTTCATGATGTAAGCCTTCCCTTGATACCTAAAGCATAAGCAAAGGGCATACCAG
>Ga0208394_100492_pt1 | contig 10298 bp, 7 predicted proteins | sample LakWasMet58_HOW8_2_FD_183892 | JGI IMG/M metagenome (GOLD analysis project Ga0208394, IMG submission 183892) | Freshwater sediment methanotrophic microbial communities from Lake Washington under simulated oxygen tension - Sediment Metagenome... | ecosystem: Environmental > Aquatic > Freshwater >... | reverse complement strand
GGGCAAATGTTTTTTATTTTGGTTACTTACGATTCATGCAGGCAAAAAAAATGCGGCTGATTAGGCCGCATTAGAGAAGGATATAAAACTCTGAATTCCGAGGAGGAAGTTTGCATCTCAAGAGTTGTGTTTATATTAGTAAAAATACGTAGATAATGAAATGTGACATATTGTCGCGTGTCAGAATGTCGCAGAGGTTTGGGCGGAACAAACCCTTTATGCTTTTCGATGTGTTCATAAGCAGTCAAGTCCTGGAAAACTGCAACATACACTTTTATGCTCCCCAAGAACGTGCCAATTGTCATCATTCCCACGACGGAGCGCGGGAATGATAATATGACCGATTTGGCGACTCGCCCCAAGCCAACAAAATAACAATATCAACCTGTTGTACTCAGTCGACGGAGATTGTTCGCCTTATTTCCCTGTAACTGAATACAGTCTGCAAGCAATCGATAGAAAATAAAATGTACTCATTAAATGGCTTGATCCTCATTGATTCATACAAACCCGGTGAATTGGTGGAAGTTCGCCTGGATGGTCATACCAATCTTAACGGCGTTAATGGCGCCGGTAAAACCACATTATTGCGCTTAGTGCCGCTGTTTTTCGGCGAACGGCCAGGGCGGTTAGTGCCGAAAAGCCGGGTTACCGATAGTTTCGCCAAGCATTACCTGCCTAACGAGTCTTCTTATATTATTTTTGAATATCAGCGACATGAGCAAACCTGTATGGCGCTGATGTATGCCTCTCCCAATGAAGAAGGGCTGTGTTACCGCTTTGTCGATAAGGGATTCGATAAGGACGACTTTATTGAAACCCGCCGGGATGGATCGCATTATCCGGTTTCTTGCCGGGGCCTGCGCACGCATTTTCTTAAGCGGCATATTAATTGTAGCGACCAGATTAGCGCCTGTAGCGATTACCGCACGGTGATCCAGAATTTACCGCACAAGAAAGGCCAGGAATTACGTCAATTGGTCGCGCGCTACAGTTTCTGTAACGGCAGTGCCGGGCATCGATTGAAAGATATAGAAAAAATCGTTACCGGAATGTTTATGCGTTCCACCGATTTTGCCGACTTGCGCGAAATGCTGGTGAACTGTATTGATGAAAACCGCGATTCCCTGGCTTTGGAATTGAAAATGGAAACGCTGGATGATTGGTATAAGGAATACCGCGCCTATCAGGAAACCGAATTGGAGCGGGATAAAATAGAGCGGCTCAACCGGTTGGAAAATGAGTTACTTCACATTGAGCAAAGCTTGGGCGAACTTCAATATCGCTTGCAGCGTTTACGCAATCAAAACGAACAAAACCTGCAACAAGAGCAGGATGCCGGGAACGCGTGCAATAAGCAATTGGAGCAGCTCAAAAAAGACTGGGAAGCCCGGGAGCAGACGCTGGCAACCGAGTTAGCGGCGATCAGGGCCGATTTGGCGCAGACACAGCGACAACAAAAATCGTTGGAGGATGAAAAAGCCGACTGGGAAAAACAGGACGTACAGGGTAAAAAACAGTTGGTTGTCCGTCTGACGCAAATAAAGAATAGCTTGGATAGAGAGCGGGATAATCATAAGCAGTTGATGTCGGATGTTCAGGACATCGAAGCCGAGTTTAAGCGCTTGAAAGCGGAAAAAGAACGGTATTTCGCCGAGCAACAGCATGGCTATGAAATCGGCATAAAAGACCTACAAAATAAAGCGACTGAAAGTAAGTCCGTTGCTAATAAAGATGTTGAGCGGCAAAAAGAATCGCTTAGGCTGGAAAATCAAAAGCAACAGGATAATCTGCATGTTGAGCAATTAAAATTGCAGGGCGAGTTGGGCGCGTTGAACAGCCAGATTGCCCAAATTCAACCGGATCCCGCCCTGATTGAAAACAGGGAAGCTAAGTTGGAGCTGCTTCATGCCATTCAGCAGCAAAAGGAGGAGGCGGGAAAGACTGTTAAAGCAATTGAAGCGGAATCCAAGAAAAATCAGGCGCAGATCGATACGGTTGTTAGCGAAAAGCGTAAACAGGATGAAGATAAACAGCGCATACAGCATGCGAGCGAACAACTGCAAAAACAACTGGATGCCAACCCGGACACCTTGCTGGGCTTTTTGCGCGAACATCAGCCGGACTGGATAAGCAACATAGCCAAAGTGATTAATCCGGAGTTGTTGTTAAGAGACGATTTGGAGCCGGCATCGCAAGCATTGGAACAGAGCTTTTATGGCCTGAGCTTAAACCTGGATAATTTGCAGGCCGACCATACCGCCGATGAAGAACAAATCCGCGCGCTGCTGAGCGATGCCCGGAATCAATTAAGTCAACTGAAAGCCGCCGAAGCCAACAGCGATGAACAGTTGCAGGCGTTAAAAAAGATCGCATCCGGCCTGGAAAAACAAGGCAAAGACGCTGCTTTTAGCGCCGGTCAATTGCAAACGCAGTTAAATGGACTCAACGAAGAATTAAACTCGTTAAAACAGCAAATTGAACGCAGCAAGAAGGAACGCAAGGCCAAGCTGGAGCAGGAAAAAGCCAATCTGGACGAGCAAATCAAGTTAAGCAATAGTCGCCTGCAAGCGTTTAAACAACAGCTGGAAAGCGAAATACAGCGATTAAACCAGGAGCTGGCTGCCAAAATCCGGCAGATTGCCGAGGAAGCGTTGTTACAAGTCGAGCAAATGCAACAGCTTATTAATAACGTCAATCGACAAAAAGACAGCGAGTTGGCGCAATTGGAGCGGCAACGGATTCAGAGCTTGCAGGACAGAAAAGTCGATACGGCCACCTTAAAAGATCTTGAAACCAAAATCGGCCAATTGGCCGATGAACTAAAAGCCGCAGAACAGGCGGAACAACGGGTTAAGGAATATCAACGCTGGCTGGATAAAGACTGGTCTTTATATGACAGCCAGGCGGTTAAAGCCAGGGAAACGGAAGCTGAACTCAAGCAGCAACAAGCGCGATACGAGACGGAAACAGCCGATATGCAGCAACGGCGCGCCGCCTTAAAAAAGGAACTGGAGCAAATAGCCGCCAAGCTGCAAAGGCTTGACAAGGAAATCAAAGCGATTAATAACCTGCTGGCTGAATTAGCGGGTTATGTAAAGCGTATCCCGGAACCCGTCGGTTTTGATAATGCCCACACTTTATCGTTGCTGCAGACCGATTGCCGCAAGTTAACCGAGCAACACAAGATGCTACGCAAGGATTTAGCCGGTCTGATCCGTCATTTGAAACAGGTGTTGGCGCGTTTTCCAGGCACGCATCCGGGCCGCTATTATGCGCGTGTCGAAGATGAATTGGGCTTTGATAGCGATGAAATGGCTTGGCTGAGTCGAATTCAGGCTTGGTATGCGACAGAATCCGGTTCCGCTAGAAGTTGGTTAATGAGTCAGGCAAAACTTTTTGGCTACGCGATCAAAAATTATCAGCAGGCATTGGAGTGTTTTGACCGTGGCATTGATTCCTTGTCGCGTCGCTTGGCGGCGCATATCGACGGCAATATCCGTTTTGAGAAAATTGAGCGCATCGAAGGGCGGTTAACGTCCAAGGTTACGACTCTGGGTTACTGGGAGCAAATAGTCAGCTTCACCAAAAATTATGATGACTGGAGTCGAACCAATGACGAACAGTTGCCGTCCCCGGAATTTGCCGACATCGTCAGACTGGTGTCCGAACAATTGAAAGGTAAAGGCCGGGTAGAAATGAAGCTGGTTAATTTGCTGGAGCTGGAAATCATTGTGACCGAAAATGGTCGCAGCAAACGGGCGACCCATGCCGAGGAATTGCGGCAGATTTCCAGTCATGGCTTATCGTACCTGATTTTATGCGTATTTTTTATTGCGCTGGTGAATATGATTCGTAAGGATCAGCCTTTGAATATCATCTGGCCGATGGATGAACTCAAGGAATTACATCAAATGAACATTGAAGTGCTGGTGGAAATGCTGACTAAAAACCGGATTACCTTGTTCTCGGCTTTCCCCGATCCCGACCCGGAGGTTTTAAGGCTGTTTAAAAACCGTTATCAGGTATTCGGCTATCGGGAGCTGATCGAAATGGACGTGGACGAGGATTATTTATCAGCACTTGAACCTCTGATAACGGCGGATGAACATGTTTGATCAATTATTAAAACGTTTGCTGCAAGGTGAATTTATTTGCGAAGTCAGTGATGAAGCCGGTTTTCGTTATTTGCAAGACCCTGAAAATGCGGCGCAGGTGGATGCGTTTTTAACCCGCCTTGATTATCGCTTGTCCAATACCCAGAACCGGCTGGCCTTTTTTGCGGCTTACCGGACGATAGACAACAGCGCACGTAGCGACATCCGTAAAGTTTTTTATCAATTTCGCATAGAGTTGCAGCCGGTGGTTGAGTGGCTGGATATGATGATGTCCTGCTTAAACCAGGATACCGCGTTATCGCCCGGCGATACGCTGAGTTTTTCCGGCTTGTTGCAAGTCATCGAACAAAATCAGGCCTTGGCTGATCGTTTGCAGGCCTTTGCAAAATTCAAGGACTTTACCAGCGGCGATGATTCGGTAAAAGGGCGGCTGGAGAAGCTGTTAACGACCCTGCAAAAATGGAATTACCTGAGTTTAGCCAATCGCGACACGCTGATTTACCAAGTCACCGGCAAGCTGGATTATTTTTATCAGGCCTTGCAGTTTATTCAGGAGCACGAACAAATTCCCGTCGAGCAGGGCGAAACCGATGCGATTCAGGGGAGTCTGTTTTGAGCCAGTCGCAACAGGGCTTGGAGCGCTTACTGAGAACATTAGCCGGCCATAGCGAGTTGATTGCGAAGGCTTATTTTACCGGCGTGGTCTACAAGGACAATCAAAACCAGCGCGCGCTAAACCAGCTCAAGCAATTGAAGGTGCTGGTTAATCATGACGCGGAGGGTTACCGTATCGCCGGGCGTTTGACCCAGTTTTTAGACAGCGCCTTGAGCAGCGACCGGGTTCGGCGACTGGACACCGATCTAGCCGACTGGATTGATACGCTGAAGCTGCAAATCAGTCTGTATCAGGATGCCGAAGTTGAAAACCGGCTGGGTGATTGCGACAGTTATTTTGCCGAAACTGAGCGGCTGGTTTTCGATTTGTCCGATACCCTGGAAGAAAACACCCGCTATTTATCGATGCTGGTTAACAGCCGTTTCGCCAATGTGCGCACCCTGGCGGAAAAACAAAAGCAGAATACCTTTTATATTTCCAGGCTGGAAAAACTGGTGAATGCCATCACCGCGCTGCAACCTGAATCTTTATTGGAAATGGTTGAAGATCAGCCGCTTATTTACGACTTACTGGATCATCAGCTGATTCGTAAATTACCTATCTACCAACAGCGTTTGCAGGATATTCTCGACAAGTTAAAAGTCTTTTTATTTGAGCTCAGGCAAATAGAGGCTAGAGCGCAATTAGTGCAAGGCTTTGCCTTTTTTCTACAGCAAAACCAGAATTATCAACCGCAGGACTGGAGCGAGCGCGACAGCATTCCCGAGCACTGGAACCAGATCAAGCCTTTGGCATTGTTTGCCTATGCCGATCCGCTGGATCATGCATTGGAAGAAGACTTAATCGAGATTGCGCAAAAAATCCGTATCGATACGGAAGTCATGTTGGCAAAACAAAAACAGCGCTCGTTAAGCGCGGTGTCTTTAAGCCCGCAAGACAAAACAACCTTGGACTTGCCGCTGTATCGAAAACAATTAAGAGTGTATTTCGACAGGGTGCTGAGAAATGAGGGGCAGTCCATTTCAGCCGTGGCTTTTCAACAGGCTTTCGTGGATGACATCGAACCTTCAATCTGGTTGAGTTGCGTGCTGAATGAATGGTTAAGGCGGCAGCAACGCAATAAACGCTTGCAGATGGAATTGATTCAGGCCGATGTCGGTCGGCATTTTTCCGGTAACAAAAAGGTGAGGGATATTGTTCTTCAGTTTCGGAGCGCTGACAATTGAACAAGCAATTGTTAAAGGTTATAGAGGGCGCGATTAGGAACAACAAAGAGATATTTCCGCTTAATCAGAGCTGGGAATATCTGCATCGGCAATACAATATCGGTCAAACGCAAGGCAATAAGCTGAAAATCACGCAGCAGGATAAGGATGACTTGATTGCGGTGGTTAAACATGAAGACGGCATCGATCTTGAGCAAATCTCGGTTGCCGATTTTGCGGCAATGAATCGCGAAGCGGCTTTAGCTTTTGCGTCGGATGAGAAAATAGCCGGGCAGTCCGTTAAAAAAGACCGGTTGGCGATTAAAGCGTTAAGCGGTAGGGCGTTGAAAATCAACGGGCTATCGTATTCATTGCCGGGCAGCGGTTATCTGGATATGGCGTTGGCGGATATAACCGGCACCGCGCATAACTGCATCCTGCTGATTGAAAACTATCGCTGTTTTGATCGCCTGGAAAACATGCAGCTGAATTTACCGGCTCGATATGCCGATCCATTGGTGCTATATCGAGGCGATAACGACTACAGTGAAAAGACGGTGCGGCAACTGTTAGCGCAGCTCAACTTACCGGTACTGGCTATGACTGATCTTGACCCCCAAGGCTTGAGTATTGCCCAATCCTTTCCTCACCTTGTCGGTTTAATCGCGCCGTATTTGGCCGATTTGGAGGCTTTGCTTGAAGACAAGCAAAAAGCCAATTCCAAGTTATATGACAAGCAACTGGCCGGTTGCCAAAACTTATCAACCAGCCCTCATGGCTTGATTAGACAGCTTTGGGGAATGATGCAAAAACATCAGGCGGGCATAGTGCAGGAATATTGGTTGCAGGCGGGCTATGCGCTGGTGATGCATCATTTGGATGTAACCGAACATCAGTAATCCTTGAGGGGATAGCCATTCATCGACGGAAGACCGAATTAATGGAAGACGACAGCCAAAGATCGCCCATGCAGTCGGGCACTCAGGCCGCAATCCCGCAGGCAAAAAAAATGCGGCTGATTAGGCCGCATTAGAGAAGGATATAAAACTCTGAATTTCGAGGAGGAAATTTGCATCTCAAGAGTTGTATATATATTAGTAAAAATACGCAGCTAATGGAATGTGACATATTGTCGCGGTGTTTCAGTGAGTTATTTGCAATTAGCGTGGCTGTTGATGCCAAAAAATGGCATTTATTTTTACCATGGAGGGCATCAAGGACTTGAAGATAGTACGGTATTGACTTCATCTGCGATAGTGAGGCGGTTCATAAAATCCAAGCACTCAACTTCATTATCTTCATGTCCTTCATGGCAATAAAAACAAGTTATAAACAGCGTGTTGCATAAGCACCCAATAATTATATCTCCAACTCCTGAATTTTCCGGGTCAGGGTGTTTCTGCCGTAGCCCAATAAAATAGCGGCTTCGTGGCGTTTGCCGTGGGTAAAGTTTAACGCCGCTTTTATTAAAATGCTTTCCACCGTGGGGATGATGTGTTTGGCGATTTCGCTCTCATTCCCACGCAGCAACTGTTGGTCTATCCAGTTCCTCAGTAATGCTTCCCAGCCGGTTTCGGCGGCGTTTTTTTCTGCGGTTACATTAAGCAATTCAGGCGGCAGGTCGTGCAGGTGAATTTCCCGGCCCGAAGCCATTACGGTCAGCCAGCGACAGCTGTTTTCCAGCTGCCGTACATTGCCCGGCCAGTCCAAGGTGCTTAAAAAAGCTTCCGCTTCGGGTTTTAAGATTTTAATTTCGGTATTGAGTTCGACGGCCGCCTGATTTAAAAAATGGCGCAGCAGCAACGGTATGTCCTGTTTACGCTCGCGTAGCGGCGGAATGTGGATGCGGATCACGTTTAAACGATGGAATAAATCTTCCCGAAAACGGCCTTGCTCGACCAGGGTTTCAAGGTTCTGGTGGGTGGCGGCAATAATGCGCACGTCGACTTTAACGGCTGCATACGAACCGACCGGATAGAACTCGCCGTCGGCCAGCACCCGTAACAAACGGGTTTGCAGTTCGGCGGGCATGTCGCCGATTTCATCAAGAAACAGGGTGCCGCCATCGGCTTGTTCAAAGCGTCCGGCGCGGCGCGATTGTGCGCCGGTAAAGGCGCCTTTTTCATGGCCGAACAGTTCCGATTCCATCAAGTCTTTGGGGATGGCGGCCATATTCAGGGCGATGAACGGGTTAGCGGCCCTGGGGCTGTGGCGATGCAATGCTTTGGCGACCAACTCCTTGCCGGTTCCCGATTCACCGTTGATGAGCACGGTGATATGCGACCGTGCCAGTCTGCCTATGGCGCGGAATACTTCCTGCATAGAGGGTGCTTCGCCGATAATTTCCGGCGTCGTTTCATCGGCCGTGTGAGCATCTGAAGCCGATCCCTCAAGCTGCTGCTGTCGGCTATGAATGCAGGCTCTATGAGCCAGATCGACGACTTCTTTAATATCGAAGGGCTTGGGCAGGTACTCAAAAGCGCCGCCGTGGAACGCCGAGACCGCGCTTTCCAGGTCGGAATGAGCGGTCATCACAATAACCGGCAGGTTCGGGTGGCTCAATTGAATCTTGTTCAAAAGTTCCAGCCCGTCCATGCCGGGCATGCGAATATCGGTAATCAGGGCATCGGGCAGGTCGTTCTGCAATGCATTCAGCAAATCGAGCGCGCCGGAAAAACTGCGGGTATTGATGTCCGCTTTTTGCAGGGCTTTTTCAACGACCCAGCGTATGGATTTGTCGTCATCGATGATCCAGACAGTTTCGGACTTAGGCATTGCCGGTCTCCCGTAGAGCAATAATGGGTAAGAAGATTGAAAACACCGTGTTTCCAGGTTCGCTGCTGCATTCAATCAAGCCGTTATGTTGATTGATCAGCGCTTGAGCTATCGATAAACCCAGGCCGGTGCCGTCTGCGCGGCCGGTAATCATCGGATAAAATATCTGATTCATCATGTCGGCTTCGATTCCCGGTCCGTTATCGATAATGTCGCACTTCACCGCCAATTTATAGCGTTTTCGGCCAATGGTCACTTGCCGGTGAATTCGGGTTTTGATAGTGATGTTGCCTTCGCCGTTCAGCGCTTGAACGGCATTTTTGACGATATTCAAAATGGCCTGAATGAGCTGGTCTTTATCCGCCAATATGTTAGGGATGCTGGGGTCGTAGTCGGATCTTATGGTCAGGTTGGATTCGGCTTGGACCAGTTGCCTGACGCGTTCCAGGACTTCGTGAATATTGATGGCTTTCTTGTTAGGCAGCTTGTTGGGGCCGAGCATTTTATCCATCAAGCCTTGCAGACGGTCGGATTCGGCAATGATAATCCGGGTGTATTCCTTGAGTTCCGGGTCGTTCAATTCCAGATCCAGCAATTGTGCCGCGCCGCGTAAGCCGCCCAAGGGATTCTTAATTTCATGCGCCAGGCCCCTGACCAGTAACCGGGCGGTGTTCTGTTGGGTCAATAAGCGCTCTTCCTTGGATATGCGCAGGTGATTGTCTACTTGCTGCAATTCAACCAGAATCTCGTTGACCCGCTCATCTTTTAATAACGGCGTTGCGCTGAAATTGATGGTGATGCTGTGGTTCATGCGATCCAGAATAAGCTCGCGATCCACCAGCGGCTCGGCCATGGTCAAGCATTGCTGTAAATTCATCAGCAGGGCGGGATCGGACGATTTGAACAGCTCTTGGGCGCCGAGACCGACCAAATGGCGCGAGCTGTCGGCCAGCAGAATTTCTCCGGCGGAATTAATGTAAGTGAGTGTTAGGTCGCGATCAAATAACAAGATTGCGCCGTTAAGATGATCAAGTATACGTTTATGCATAGTGTGCGTAAGTGTTGTTCCTGAGTTAATACTTAATATTTAATAGTAAGCAACTTACAGACCAATAAGCCAAAAAAACCATTTGAAGCGTCCGGTTCCATTTAATTTGAGCAACCGGCGTGCCGGGAAGCGCATATTTAGCCGTTAGGCTGCACCAGACTGGTCAAGTATGCACCATATTGGTGCCAAAGTTTCGGTTTTTTTATGGCTCGCTTCAGGAGACTATCAGGACTTTGCTGCGCCAACGCCGCCAGACTACATGCAAGAGGACAAGGTCAGCGGCTTGTGGCTTGTGGCATGCGGTTTGCTGTTAGCTTTCACCAGCCCGATGACAGAATCATGTTTGTCGAAGCGCGCGGTTCCGGGCTGTCCTGCGTAGGACGATCTGGAACCGCGCCGCCTGCGCATTCGTTGCCTATTGATGTTGTTGCACAAAGGCAGCTACCGGTTCGCAGTCGATCGGGGCGACGCAAAGAGGCGTCGTAGTGTAATTACTCTGGAAATGGATCATTAAAGCGAAGATGCATTAACAATTC
>Ga0208394_100491_pt1 | contig 10310 bp, 7 predicted proteins | sample LakWasMet58_HOW8_2_FD_183892 | JGI IMG/M metagenome (GOLD analysis project Ga0208394, IMG submission 183892) | Freshwater sediment methanotrophic microbial communities from Lake Washington under simulated oxygen tension - Sediment Metagenome... | ecosystem: Environmental > Aquatic > Freshwater >... | reverse complement strand
TCACTTTGCTCCAAGTTTTGATGAAATCGTGTACAAATTTTTCTTTGTTATCGTCTTGTGCATATACTTCGGCGTAAGCTCGTAGTACCGAATTGGAACCTAATACCAAATCAACTCGTGTAGCCGTCCATTTAGTGGCACCCGATTTTTTGTCTACGATGTTGTATAGGTTATCTCCTGCGGGTTTCCAACTGTAGTTCATATCGGTTAAGTTGACAAAGAAATCATTACTCAACACTCCTTCATTGTTAGTAAACACCCCATGTTTTGTTCCGTTGTAGTTGGTGCCAAGCACACGCATTCCGCCAATAAGTACGGTCATTTCTGCAGCGGTTAAACCCAAAAGTTGTGCTTTATCTAACATTAATTCTTCGGGTTGTACGATATATTTGGCTTTCATAAAGTTTCGGAAAGCATCGTTGGTTGGTTCTAAAACTTCAAAAGATTCGGTATCGGTCATTTCTTGTGAAGCATCGCCTCTTCCGGCATGGAAAGGAACTTTTACCTCAAATCCACCTTCTTGTGCCGCTTTTTCAATAGCAGCCGTTCCACCAAGCACAATTAAATCGGCTAGGCTTACTTTTTTACTCAAACCGGCTTGAATTTCGGTTAGTTTTGCCAAAACTTTGTGTAATCTTTCAGGCTCATTGGCTACCCAATTTCGTTGTGGTTCTAATCGGATTCTAGCGCCATTTGCACCACCTCTAAAATCGGAACCTCTAAACGTACGCGCACTATCCCAAGCGGTGTTGATCAATTCGGCTCTAGTTAATCCGCTGTTGCGTAATTTGTTTTTCAATTCTTCAATTTCGGCTTCCGACAAGGTGTAGTTAACTTTCGGAATAGGATCTTGCCAAATCAAATCTTCTGCAGGAACATCAGCGCCTAAATAGCGGTCTTTTGGCCCTAAATCGCGGTGGGTTAGTTTGAACCAAGCTCTAGCAAAAACTTCAGAGAAATAGGCAGGATCTTTATGAAAGCGTTCTGAAATTGCGCGATAAGTAGGATCCATTTTCATTGCCATATCGGCATCAGTCATGATCGGATTTCTTCTTACAGACGGATTGTGGGCATCGACAGGTTTGTCTTCTTCTTTGATGTTGGTGGGTTCCCATTGCCAAGCTCCAGCCGGACTTTTGGTTAATTCCCAATCGTGGTTCAATAACAAATCGAAATATTCGTTATCCCAACGTGTTGGATGCGTTGTCCAAGAACCTTCTAAACCACTGGTTACGGTATCTGGTCCATTTCCATTGCCTTTTGGATTCAACCAACCCAAACCTTGATTTTCAATGGTAGCACCTTCTGGCTCTGGTCCTAAAGCAGCAGCATCTCCGTTTCCGTGTGCTTTTCCAACGGTATGTCCACCGGCAGTAAGCGCCACCGTTTCTTCATCATTCATGGCCATTCTTTGGAACGTGATGCGCACGTCATGAGCGGTTTTTAAAGGGTCGGGTTTTCCGTCTACACCTTCGGGATTTACGTATATTAATCCCATCATAACTGCTGCTAATGGATTTTCTAAATCTCTTTCTCCAGAGTATCGTGTTCCTTCGCTTCCTGATTTGGCCAGCCATTCTTTTTCGGCTCCCCAGTATACATCTTTCTCAGGATGCCAGATGTTTTCACGACCACCAGCAAATCCATATACTTTTAATCCCATGGATTCATACGCCATGGTGCCCGCTAAAATTATTAAATCGGCCCAAGAGATTTTGTTTCCGTATTTTCTTTTTAAAGGCCATAAAAGTCTGCGAGCTTTATCTAAGTTTCCATTGTCGGGCCAACTGTTTAGTGGCGCAAAACGAAGGTTTCCTGTGCCTGCACCACCACGTCCATCGGCTATTCTGTAGGTTCCTGCCGAATGCCACGCCATACGAATCATCAAACCGCCATAATGCCCCCAATCGGCAGGCCACCACTCTTGACTGTCGGTCATGAATGCTTTTAGATCGTTTTTTAACGCTTGTAAATCCAGTTTTTTAAATTCTTCTGCATAATTGAAATCTTCGCCAAGCGGATTGGTTTTGGAATCGTGTTGGTGTAAAATATCTAGGTTTAGTGCTTTTGGCCACCAATCTTGATTTTTAACACCGTCGTTTAGACTTTTTTGATTTTGATGAAATGGGCATTTGCTGATGTCGTTTGAAGGTTCCATAAGTTTAGTTTTTTTTTAAAATTAATACTTCTATTGATTTGTTTGCATTTCTGAGTATCACAGGTACACAAATTTACAGATTTTAGGATTATAATAATAGATTAAAAATATTTAAACTTTATTTTTTTATAGATTATAACTATAATTGTAAATGGTCAATTTTTTAAATCTTAGTGAAATTATGCTATATTTGTTTGTTATAATACACCCATCAACTTTTAATAGCATATGAATTTTTCCAATTTATTCAGAAAAAAAACGGTTCAAGATATTCTCAATCAAGTCGCTAAAAATGAAGCTGACGGACATCATTCTTTAGGGAAGCATTTAAAAGCTAGAGATTTAACTGCTTTTGGAATTGCAGCAATTATTGGAGCAGGAATATTCAGTACCATTGGTAAAGCCAGTTTTGATGGCGGTCCGGCGGTGATATTTTTGTTTTTATTTACAGCTGTAGCTTGTAGTTTTGCCGCCTTTGCTTACGCCGAATTTGCTTCTATGGTCCCTGTTTCGGGAAGTGCTTATACGTATTCGTATGTGGCTTTTGGAGAAATTATCGCCTGGATTATTGGTTGGGCGTTGATTATGGAATATGCTATTGGCAACATTACGGTTGCGATATCGTGGAGTGATTATTTTACCGGATTGCTCGATAGTATTGGGGTTCATTTACCGCAATACATTCAGATGGATTATTTAACGGCCTCTAATGGCTTTAAAGATGCTACCGCTTTGATGAGTGGTGGTAAGTTGTTTGAAAATTTGCCTGCTGGTTTGCAAGCGGCACATACGGCATGGACTACGGCACCAACTATTGGGTCGTTTCACTTGGTTGCTGATTTGCCTGCCTTATTGATTATTGTAATTATTACGGCTTTGGTGTATAGAGGCATGAAAGAATCTCGTAATGCTAGTAATTTGATGGTGGTGGTAAAACTGTGTATCATTTTATTGGTTATTGCTGTGGGAATTTTTCATATTGATACTGCGCATTGGCATCCGTTTGCTCCGAATGGAGTAGGTGGTATTTTGAAAGGTGTTTCGGCGGTATTCTTTGCCTATATTGGTTTTGATGCTATATCTACAACGGCAGAAGAATGTAAAGATCCGCAGCGTGATTTGCCTAGAGGAATGATGTGGGCCATTATTATTTGCACCATTTTATACATTATTATTGCTTTGGTTTTAACCGGAATGGTGAGTTATGCTTCCTTGAATGTAGGTGATCCTTTGGCGTTTGTATTTGATAAATTGAATTTGAAATGGATGTCGGGCATTATTGGTGTGAGTGCAGTTATTGCCATGGCGTCGGTGTTGTTGGTTTTTCAAATGGGACAACCTCGTATCTGGATGAGTATGAGTCGTGATGGGTTGTTGCCTAAACGTTTTTCTAAAGTGCATCCTAAGTTTAAAACCCCATCGTATGCGACTATAGTAACCGGATTTGTGGTGGCTGTGCCTGCTTTATTCTTGAACCTGACGATGGTTACCGATTTGTGTAGTATTGGGACGTTGTTTGCCTTTGTACTGGTTTGTGCCGGTGTGTTGGTATTGCAAAACAAGCCTAACATTCCGAGAGGGAAATTTAAAACACCTTATGTGAATTCTAAGTTGGTGTTTCCTGTATTGATTGCTGTGGGATTGGTGTTGTCTTTTACTAAATTTAAGCAAGAGTCTTTGGCCTTTATTACCAATGAAAAACAAATTAAGAAGCCTACTGATTTTATCACTTCGATAGGAGAGGACGGAACTAAAAAAGTGTATAGTTTTTTAATTGAGCGCAATTATAGTGAAGTAAAGCCTACCGATTTGGAGCAAATGATGAGTAAATATTATGAAAATGAGCAGCAATATAAAAATGTGGTTGATTCGTTGCCTGTTGCTGAATCGATGAAGTATGATAGTGGTTTTGATTTGTTCAAACACAAAATTCCGATGTGGATTTTCTTCTTTTCTTTGATTGCATTGGCGGTTTGGTCGTGGAGACAAAACTTGTCGTTAATTCCTTTGTTGGGATTAACGTGTTGTTTGTATATGATGGCGCAATTGAGTATTTGGAATTGGATTTACTTTACGTGTTGGTTGCTTATAGGCTTATTGATTTATTTTAGCTTTAGCCATAAGAATAGTAAATTGAATGGGGTTTAGTTTTGAGAGAATAGATGATAGATGATAGAGAATAGATGATAGATAATAGATAATAGACTAGGGTTTAGTTTTTGTTGTGGTAGAAGGCGTTTCTTTTTCGTTTTCTATTTTGGATGATTAGGTATACTAGGCCTGCTACAAAAGCGCCATAGACTAGAAAAGCGCCGATGAGTTTGCCTAACATATAGGCGAAAGTGCTTTCGTCATACTTATTGAACTGGTTGTGGATGGTTAGTCCGGGTTTGAATTTTAGAGAGGCTAGTATTTTGGCTTTTTGGCTTTCTAGATTGGTATCGTTTGGAAGTAGGCTTGCAAACATTAGGGTATAGGTATAGTTGTTTAGAATGAACATATAGTTTTCGAAATATTGTGTTTTTCCATTGATTACTTTTTCGCAGTTGAGTTTTAATACTATTTTTTTATCTATTTCTAGAAATTCTCTTTTCATAAATTTTCCTTTTAATCCCGTTAAAAATCCTTTTTGTGCTTCTTTGTAATAGGTTAGTAAATCTTCTTTACTTTCTATAGTTGTAGTGGTGTCTTTTTGAATTGACTTCATCACAATTACAACGGCATTGTCGATGGTTCCTTTGGTTACTTTATAGTTGTCGGGTATACTGATGGAAACATCCTCACTAACTTTGTATGGGACTAGGTTTTGTGAGAATGTGTTACAAACTATAAAAAGGAAGGCTATTTGAAATAGTTTTTTCATTGTGGGTTGGTTGTGTTTTTGTGGAGTTGTATTGGTATTAAAACGTTTTATGGTGTTATTGTTTTATTTCCATTTCCAGTTGAAGGCTTCGATGTAGTTGACGTTTTGTTGTTTTGCTAGGTCTTTTAGGTAGGCTATTAGGTCGCTGAGGTTGGGGATTTCTGATTTTTTGATGATGAGATTGCCGCTTGAGTTTAGTTTGACGAAGATGTAGTTGTCGATTTCATGGATTTCTTCGATGAGGTTGACGTTGAATTTACTCTCGCTGTTGTTGGAGGTGCAACTTAGTTGGTGGTCTTCGAATAGGACTTCGGAGGTTTGGCCGAAACGGTTTTTGTAGGTTTCAATGATGTATTTGGTATAGTGCTTTTTGTAGTGGTTTCTGAGGTATATGGGATAGAGGAATAGGCTTATTAACGCCATGGCTATGAATAGGTAGCTTTGTAGTTGGTTGCCTTTATCGTAGGTTATGCCTGCAATGAGCAAAAAGAGTAGCACGACAAAAACAACGCTTTTTCTTCGGGTATTGCTAACGGATTTATTGATGGAGGCTTGGTATAGTTGGTTGGTTAGGTAGTCGTTTTGGTCTAAACTGTAGGTGATCTTCATTTTTGTGGTTTTGGTATTGGCTGTTTGATGTTGTCTTTGGAATGTTGGTGTTTACTAGACTTATTGATTGGGTTGTTTGGCGGCACAGATTAGGTTTACGTCTTGGAGTTCTAGGGACGTTACCATGTTTTTTACGGTTTCTTTGTATTTTTTGAAATGTGCCGTTTCTATGTGTGCTTTGTAGGCGTCTGTATTGGCGTAGCATTCGAGGATGGTGATTTCTGAGGGCTCTTTTTTATTGGCGACTGCTTGATAGGATAGTACTCCGGGTTCTTGGGCAATGGCTGTGGTCATTTGTTCTTTTAGTGCGGCGTTGTATTGGTCTACTTGTGCAGGATCGACTTTGATTTTGGCTATTCGGTACATTGGCTCTTTATCTTGGTTGTGTTTGATGCTGAATGCTAGTGTTGCGCATGTTAGTATGGCTAGAAGGCCTATTTGTAATGGTTTGTTATTGTTAAAACTTGGAATTTTCATTGCTTTAGATGTTACTATGGTTGTTTTTTTTGGTGTTGGTATTATAGTATGCCGTATTGGTTTAAACAAATATAGTAATTAGATTGATTTAACCGCAAGGTTCGCAAGGGTTGGTTGTTTGTTGGATTTTTAGGTTGATTTAACCGCAAAGTGCGCAAGGTTTGGCGCAAGGTTCGCAAGGGTTGGTTGTTTGTTGATTTGTTTGTTGGATTTTTAGGTTGATTTAACCGCAAAGTGCGCAAGGTTTGGCGCAAGGTTCGCAAGGGTTGATTGTTTGTTGATTTGTTTGTTGGATTTTTAGGTTGATTTAACCGCAAAGTGCGCAAGGTTTGGCGCAAGGCACGCAAAGGTTGTGGGTTGGCAGGAGGTTATTTGCATTCTGCATAAGTTCATTTGCATTTGGCAGGAGGTTATTTGCATTCGGCAGGTGTTCATTTGCATCCGGCAGGTGTTCATTTGCATCCGGCAGGAGTCTATTTGCATCTGGCAGGAGGTTATTTGCATTCGGCAGGCGTCTATTTGCATTCGGCAGGTGTTCATTTGCATTCGGCAGGAGTCTATTTGCATCTGGCAGGAGGTTATTTGCATTCGGCAGGCGTCTATTTGCATTCGGCAGAAGGTTATTTGCATTTGACAGGAGTTCATTTGCATTTTACAAAAGGCTTGTTTGAATAGAACAAGCCTTTTGTGGTTTGGTTTAGATTACTTTTTTCAAACGTACTCTAGCGATTGCTTTGTATTGCAGGGAGTTGGTGTCGAGGATGGTGGCTGCGTAGTCTTTGGCTTTGTTGAAGGTGTCTACGAGGTTGTTGGTGTTGGTGTATAGGATGTCGTTTCGGTTGCTGCGTGCGGTGTTGAGTGGTACGAAAGTGTTGCCTACGTTTTGGGTTGCTGTGAGCATTTTGGCTTTGAGGTCTTGTAGTGTGGCTACTTTGAACTCGGTTTCGTTGGGGTTGTAGTTGGGTGTGTTTTGGAGTTGTGCGATGAGCAAGTCCATGGAGTTGGTGCGTTGGTCGTAGCTTAGTTGTGCGGTTGAGTGTATGGTTTGTTGTGACGCTGGGTCGGTGGTGGCAGGGACTTTAGATTTGCGTTCGCCTTTTAGTTTTCGGGCGATGGTTTTGAAATCTTCTAGTTCTACTTGGGTAACGCCCTCGGTGGCTTTGTAGGCTTTTTCGATTTTGGTTAGGGTTTTGTTGAGCGGATTGAAGATTACCTCGCGGTTGTCTACGGCTACCGAATAGGGTGCTACTAGGTTGTTGACGGTTTCTTGTTGGGTGAATGCTGCGTTGTAGAGCGCTTGTAGGTTGGCTAGGCTCAGTTGTGGGTTGGATGGGTTGTAGGTTGTGCCTAATTGACTGAAGTGCGTGCACAGGAGTTGTGCGTTGGCAATGTTTTTTGCGTGCCCTTTTTCGGATGTTGATGCCATACTTAAATGATTTTTAATTGAACATAAATTGTTGTTAGTATGACAAAGCTAGTAGGAGGAATTGGGTTGGTTTTACACTTTTAGTGTAAAAAATGTTAAAGTTGGTTGTTGGATTTTTAGATTGTTGGATTGTTGGATTGCTTGGTTTGGGATTTTGGGGTATAAAAAAACTACATGGGGATGTAGTTTTGGTGGGTGGGTGGTGGTTGGTTTTTATTTATTGATATTTTCTTCTGTAATTGACAATTCTAATTCTTCTAAGAATATAGGTGGAGTTAGTTGCAGGATTGTTTCATCTTTTAGGTAGCAGAAATTAACAAAATATATAAAACTATTGAAAGTAATAGGTAAAGTTAAAGTTGAGTTTATATAAGTGTCAATTATTTTTTTTCTATTTAATTTAAAAATTCTTTTTCCAATTTGTGGATTTTCATTTAAATAATTAACAATATCAATATTTAAGGGATGTAGGGTAAAACGAAGTCTAAATTGATTTCGTATCATTGCCTCCCATCTTCTCGCCTTATAATGTTGGTAAGAAATATCATCAAATAATGCTTTTAATGCTTGGTCATTAGTTTCAAGAGTAGCATAAATACCATTCAACATTCTGCTTTCTGTGTTTAAATCAATCCAATCAGTTTTGCATTTGTATCTCATCAAGTGATCAACTTCGTGCCAACCTTCTGATAGTGTAGTTCTAAATTGTATTTCGAATGTTTTGTCAATTAAACTATATTTTTCATTTCGAGATTTAAATTCATCAAAAATCACGCATAAATCATTAGGAAGTTTACAAATCATATTTTTTCTTAGTGGTTTGAAAACATCAATTTCTGGTTCATCATAAATTAATTCAACTTTTTCAAATAATTTTTGACATAATTCAACTACTATTTTTACATCATCACTAAAGTATGTTGTAATTCTAAAACCAAACAAATCTTGCATTAATTCACCATCCGCAGAATATTTTTTTCTGTCAAATTTTTCAAGAATTGAAGTTCGGTCTTTTACACGTGAAAATAATCTAAATAACAAACCTGATCTAGATAATTCGTTAACAAGTTTTTCTTTAAGTTGTTTTTCTATAATTTCAAGTGAATATTCCTGCATTATTTTGAAGTTTAATTTTTATAATTTTCATTATAGTGAGAGATTCCGCTTTTTGTTAAATGTGTTAAATCTCCATCTAAGTATATTTTATCTTCGGATTTTAATTTATGAATAGTTCTTGCTACAGATTTATATTCATAACCACTCATTTCTTGTTTTATGTGTGAAAGTTGTCTATGTCTAGGCTTTAAACTTCCTTTTCTGAAATATAAATCTAAAATTTCTTTTTCTAAATTCACAAATTCAACACTTTCTATATTTTCACAATCATAAATTGATTGGATAAAATTATTATCATCGCTACAACCGTATATAGTAAAGTATTTATCTGAATAATTTATTTCACATTCAAGTAAGGAACAATTATAAAATTTACAATTTACAAACGAACTATTATTGAACGACTTTAAATTGAATTGGCAATCTGTAAAAGTACAATCTGTAAACATAGTTGTTTCAAACTGATCTTCTTTAACAAAAGAGTAATTTTTAAGTGTAAATCCTTCTAATGTAGCTTGTTTGTAATTTCTTATTATTTCATCCTTAAAATCAATATCTATTTTGAAATAAAATTGAGGGTCAAAAGGAAAAGGATATTGATTAAAAACTTCCCATAATTTAAGTTTTATATCTAATGGTTGAACTTGAAAAGCCTGAACAGCTAGAAGAGCAAACATTTGAGAAATGTGATTGTAAAACTTCTTATTATATTCTAAAAACTTACCCATTAATAAATTTTCGCCAATTAATGTGCCTAATACAAATTCATTGACCATACCAATCATACCTCGTTCTTTTCTATCGAGAAAAGCGTGATTAGATAAGATATCTGCTAGTTGATCAATTCGAGGTCTTTCATCTGGATTGTATTTCCTTTTAGTTTCTTCAAGGATTTTTTTATTGTAATCAAGAATAATATCTTTTATAAATTCTTTTGATTCAGATTTTACATCCCATTCTGTTAAAAAACGAACAAGTTTTCTAAAAATTCTCATTTGAGTTTCTGGTTCGATTCTCAAATTTTGTCTTGTTTGCTCTCTAGTAAGTAAAAAGAGAAAATAACTATCAACAATTGATTTGTTTTCAATCATCATTAATTTTAAACTCTCTATATTAACATATCTTAAATAAGTTAATAAAACAGGGTTTGCAATTTGTTCAACTGGAAAATCATTAGATTGTATTATTTCTAATCTTTCTTTTGTTAACCAATTATCTATTGATGGTTCTGCAATTGTGACTTTAGCTAAAGTATAATTAATGTCTCTATCCATCATCCAATTATGAAATTCCTCACTATTGAAGATTGCTGTTTTCCTTGAAGTTATTATGATTTTAGCATTATCAGTTAGTAACTCTACAATTGTTGAAAGCATACTTTCAACCTGCTCAAATTGATTGGTTGCAAATGAAAAATCTTTTGAAATTAACTCATCAAAACCATCAATTATTAAAGGAATTCTTCCTTTTTTTATCTGATGAATAACTACGTTTGAATCTACTCTGTTTGAGAATTGGTCTTCAATTTCAAATTGTAAAATATGTTTAAAAATTGTAGCTTGTCTACCTCTTGAAAGTTCAGTAAAAAAAGGTAATTTATTACTTTGAATAGAAACGAATTCGTTTAAAATTTCGTAAGCTGTACATGTTTTACCATAACC
>Ga0208394_100481_pt1 | contig 10415 bp, 7 predicted proteins | sample LakWasMet58_HOW8_2_FD_183892 | JGI IMG/M metagenome (GOLD analysis project Ga0208394, IMG submission 183892) | Freshwater sediment methanotrophic microbial communities from Lake Washington under simulated oxygen tension - Sediment Metagenome... | ecosystem: Environmental > Aquatic > Freshwater >... | reverse complement strand
CTTCCAGGCACTAAAGGCGCATGCGGCCTCACTGCCCGGCGCCACCGTGGACATCAAGTGGCGCAACAGCTGGGTGGCCAGCGTGGGTGGAAAAATGTTTCTGTGCGGCGGGCCCGAGCCGGGCCTCTGGACCGGCTGCTCCTTCAAGGTCGAAGAACATCGCTTTCTCGAGCTCACCGGCCTGCCCGGGCTGCGCCCCGCGCCCTACGCGGCGCGCTACCGCTGGGTGCAGCTGCAAGACCCCAAGGCCCTGCCCCTGGCGGACCTGCTCGCGCTGGTGAGCCGCTCGCATGCGCTGGTGTTCAACAAGCTGACGAAGAAGCTGCAGCGGGAGTTGGGTACGCGCCAGGGCTGATCTGCTTGAGCAAGCCGCTGCGCCAGGTGCTCATCGGACGCAGCCTCGCCGACTACCGTAGCCGCTATGCGCTGTACAAGTCTGGGCCGCTCGTGTCAGCGGCCCAGGCCCCAATCACCGCCGCCAGGCGATCTTGGTGAATACGAAGCCGCCGTAGGACTCGCAAAACAGCAGGTCGTAGTTCTTGAAGGGCACGACCCGCGGCGGCTGGCTCAACAAGGACGCGTTGCCGGCGGATTCCCCAACATCCGACAAGGGCACGGTGATCGTCGACGCCGTTTGCGCTGCCAGTGGGCCGGCGCTCACGTTGTAGCGAGCCAGCGTCACGCTGGGGGGACTGTTGGTGCCGGAGCTGGTGTTGACGCGCCCGACCACCAGCAGGCCGTCCGCGCCCTGGGCGTAGAGCAGGCTGCCATTCGAGCTCTGCAATCCGCCGGTGAGCAGCTGTGCGTTCAAACTGCCTCCGGCGGCCATTTGCGGCGTCAGGCTCGAGTCGAGCAAGAGGCCGTTGTAGGGTCTGCCCAACTCGTTGCCGCCAGGAAGTTGCTCAATCCAGAAAACCGCGGCGCCGGCGGGGGTGGCGAACTGGCTGAGCGAGTTGACGCTGGGCAGGCCACCGAAGGCCTCGGCAGGAAAACTGGTTTTCGTCAACTGACCGCTGTCGGTGACCGATGTGAGGTATTGGGTGCCGTAGGCCTCCAAGGAATAGCTCACCAGGACCTTGCCGCCAGCCGCCGACAGGCTCTTGATGGCGAAGCCAGTGGGGAAGCCGGCCGAGTTGGCACTCGCCAGCTCCGTCCCCTCGGCCAGCGGCTTGCCATTGGCGTCGAAGGGCTGCACGAAGAGATCGGTGACCCAGCCGCTCTGATTCAGGGAGGACCGGCTCATGGCGAGCCAGATCCGGCTGCCATCGCTGGCTGCGGCGAGTTGCCCGACGGTCGAGCAGAGCGACGGCGCCACCAGCTTGGCGTTGGGTGGGATTGTGAGTTTGCTGCCCGGGCTGCTGCCCTGCATCGCGCCATGGGCATCGAAGCGCGTCAGCTGAATCTCGCAGCCGGAATTGGGCTGCGCGACGGCAACAATGTTCGTATCGACGGCCAGGTAGGTCGCGCCGTAGTTGCTGTCATTCGGGTAGGCGTACGTGTGGGTGACGTTGCCGCGGGTGTCGAAGCTGCTCAGCGCGTAATAGCCCGGCGAGGAAATTCCGCTGACCAGCACTTGATGGTCGGCGAAGGTGAGCAGCGTCCGAGGGTATTGCAGGGCCTGGCCGGCCAGACTGCCGGCGTTTGCGGCAGCGCGCGCCCTGACCGCCGCAGTGAAACCAAAGCCCTGTGTCACGCCGTCGTAGTCGAGCAGAACTTCCTCGGTCACCGCCACGGAGGTGGCGGTGACGAAGGTGCTCAGCCGCTGCTTGACAATGCCTATGTCTGCCGCGTACCAGGTGGACTGCATGGCTGCCTGCGTGGCTGGGCCGGCCTCGCCGCTCTTGGAATAGATCGGCCTGACGATGGCAATCATGTCCACCCGGACTGCCCGCTGGGCCGCGCCATTGGGGAGGGGGACGTCCTCCATGCCCACCACCAGGCGGTAGACGGCAATATCTGCGCTCTCATTCTTGCCGTCGCCATCGACATCGACGCCGATGTTCGTGACACGCTGGTCCAGCACCGTGGTCTGGTCGTTCTGTCGGACCGGCGAGCGAAGTTCGGTGAAACTCACCTGCTTCTTCTCGATCTCCGTCAGCGGCAGAACTACCGTGCTCACGATCGTGCCTGCAGATGCGCTCTGGACTGCGACGTCCGCACCGCCGTTGAGGGCGTTGCTGGAGCTCTCAGTGAAGCTCGCGCCGCTGGCGCTTTGGCTGACCGTATTGGTGTAGCGCACCGGCGTGGCGCCGGCGAATGGCGTGTCTGTGCCACTGTAGCTCCAGCTGGCGCCGGCGATCAGTGGGCGCAGCGTGGTGGCGTCTGCCACAAGCACAGCTCCCAGTGTCGGCGCGACGGGAACAAGACCTGTCACGCTGGGGTTCGTCGGGGCTGAGCCGCCGGCGCTCGCGCCACCACCCCCGCCACCGCAAGCCGCCAGTAGACCGATCAGCAGCGACAACGTCCCTGCACAAACGCCTCTGCGAGCCGATTTTCCATTCAGCATCTCTGTCTTCTCCCCTAATTCCGAGGGAACTATAGAGGACGCAGGCTCGGCGTTGATTTCATCAGTTAGGGGCTGCACGCGCCACTCATGAACAGGCAGCTGGCGTCCAAAATTTTCCCAACGATGGTCTGCAACGACTGGGGCCAATTCGACTGGCGGCGGGCGTCGCTGAGCCCAACTGGCCGCGTAGCGGCGACACCCAGGGGCTGAGTGCGAGCCGCACGATGACAGGTGCTCGGCGCAAGCCGGCCATCGGGGAAAGTCCCAGGCCGAAACTTTCGGCGTGAGGGCCGATGGCCGCTAGCCTCCCGGCTTTGCACCCAACACGCTGCACCATGACGAAACAATCCCTCAAGCTCACGACCCTGGCCCTGCTGCTGCAGCTGGCCGGCGCGGCCTTTGCCGCCCCCCTGAGTTCCGGTCTCGACATGCCCGGCTTCGACCCCGCCGTGCGCGCCCAGGACGATCTGTTCCGCGCCGCCAATGGCGGCTGGATGAAGGCCACCGAGATCCCGGCCGACAAGTCCGAGTACGGCGCCTTCATCCAGCTGCGCGACCTCAGCGACAAGCGCGTGCGCGCCATCGTCGACGAGCTGGCCACGCAGCAGCACCCGAGCGGCAGCGTGGCGCAGAAGGTCGGCGCCTTCTATGCCAGCTTCATGAACACCGAGGCGATCGACAAGGCCGGGCTGGCACCGGTCAAGCCGCTGCTGGCCGAGATCGATGCGATCAAGTCGCTCAAGGAGCTGGCCGCCTGGCAGGGCCGCATGCAGGGCCGGCTGGAGACGCCGGTGCAGCTGTGGGTGATGGGCGACTTCAAGGAGCCCACCGTGAATCGCGCCCTCACCTGGCAGGGCGGCCTGGGCCTGCCGGACCGCGACTACTACCTGAAGAAGGACGACGAGCGCATGGGCAAGGCGCGCGCCGCCTACGCGCAATACCTGACCCTGCTGGCCACGCAGGCCGGCGAGGCCAAGCCCGCCGAGGCCGCGGACCGCGTGATGGCGCTGGAGCAGCGCATCGCCGAGGCGCATTGGGACAAGGTCGACAACCGCAATATGGTGAAGATCTACAACCCGATGACGCCGGCCGAGCTGGCCAAGGCGGCGCCGGGCTTCGACTGGGCCGGCTTCATGGCCGCCGCCCGCCTGGCCGGGCAGGACCGCCTCTCGATCTCGCAGCCCAGCGCCGTCAGCGCGATCGCCAAGCTCTATGGCGAGCTGCCGCTGGCCGACTGGAAGCTCTACTTCAAGCTGCACCTGCTGGACGCCACCGCCGACCTGCTGCCCAAGCCGCTGCGCGAGGCGCGCTTCGCCTTCCGCGGCACCGCGCTGACCGGCGCCACCGAGGAGAAGCCGCGCTGGCAGAAGGCCATCGCCGACCTCAACGGCGCGCTCGGCGAGGCGGTGGGCCAGCTCTATGTGGCCAAGCATTTCCCGCCCGCCTACAAGGCGCGCATGCAGGAGCTGGTGGGCAATCTGCTGGCCTCCTACAAGGAATCGATCGACGGCCTCGCCTGGATGACCCCCGCCACCAAGGCGCAGGCGCAGGACAAGCTGGCCAAGTACATGGTGAAGATCGGCTACCCGGACGTCTGGCGCGATTACAGCAAGCTCGACGTGCGCGCCGGCGACGCGTTGGGCAATGCGCTGCGCTCGGGCCGCTTCGAGTGGGAGCGCGTGGCCGCCAAGGCCGGCAAGAAGGTGGACCGCGCCGAATGGGGCATGACGCCGCAGACCGTGAACGCCTACTACAACCCGACGCTCAACGAGATCGTGTTCCCGGCCGCCATCCTGCAGCCGCCCTTCTTCGACATGGGCGCGGACGATGCGGTGAACTATGGCGCCATCGGCGCGGTGATCGGCCACGAGATCAGCCATGGCTTCGACGATCAGGGCAGCCAGTTCGACGGCGACGGCGTGCTGCGCAACTGGTGGACCGAGGCCGACCGCAAGGCCTTCGAGGCGGTGGGCGCCAAGCTGGTGGAACAGTACGCGGCCTACGAGCCGATCGCCGGCAAGAAGCTCAACGGCAAGCTGACCCTGGGCGAGAACATCGCCGACCTCTCGGGCCTGCAGATCGCCTACAAGGCCTATCTGCGCTCGCTGGGCGGCAAGCCCGCCGCGACCATCGACGGTTTCAGCGGCCAGCAGCGCTTCTTCATGGGCTGGTCGCAGGCCTGGCGTGAGAAGGTGCGCGAGCAACGCTCGCTGCAGCTGCTCACCACCGATCCGCATTCGCCGCCCGAGTTCCGTGCCAATGGCGCCGCCATCAACCACGACGGTTTCCATGAGGCCTTCGGCACCAAGGAGGGCGACAAGATGTTCAAGCCCACGGGCGAGCGCATCCGCATCTGGTAAGTAGCTAGCAGCTGGACAAGGAGGCCGCGTCCAGCGCCCGGCTCGCGCCGAGCAGGGCGGCCTCCTCGCCGTTGCGCACCACCAGGGTCGGGATCGCCTGCAGATAGCTGGTGAAACGGCCCTTGGCCTCGAAGCGGGCGCGGAAGGGCGAGCGCCCGAACCAATCGCCCAGGCGCGGCACGATGCCGCCGCCGATATAGAGCCCGCCGCGCGCGCCCAGCGTCAGCGCCAGGTTGCCGGCCACCTCGCCCAGCAGGCCGCAGAACAGCGCCAGCGCCGCTTCGCTCAGCGCGTCGCTGCCGGCCAGGGCGGCGGCGCTGATGGCGGCCGCCTCCTGCGCGCGCTGCCCCAGGCCGCGCACCTCGGCGAGCGCGCGGTAGAGGTTCTCCAGGCCCGGCCCTGAGAGTGCGCGCTCGGCCGAGACATGGCCGAACTCGCGCCGCAGCAACTGCAGCACCGCCGCCTCCTCGGGCTCGAAGGAGGCCAGGCTGACATGGCCGCCCTCGCCCCCGATGGGGACGAGCCCGGCGCCGCACACCGCCGGCACCAGGCCCGACACGCCCAGCCCCGTGCCCGGGCCCAGCAGCGCGATCGGCGCGCCGGCCACCGCAGCGCCGCCGCCGACGCGCCAGCAATCGGCCTCGGTGAGCGCCGGCAGGGCCAGCGCCAGCGCCGAGAAGTCGTTCAGCACAAGCAGCCGCTCCAGCTTCAGCGCCTGCTTCAGCCCTCTGATGGAGAAGGACCAATGGTGGTTGGTCATGCGCACATGGTCGCCGGTGATGGCGGTGGCAATGCCGATCGCGCAGGCCTGCGGCGCCGCCAGGCCCAGGCGCCACTGGTGGTGGCAGATCGCATCCCAGAACGTCTCGAAGTCGGCGCAGGCGTAGCCGGCGCGATGCAGCAGGGGGCCCTGCGGCCGCAGCTGGGTGGCGAAGCGCACATTCGTGCCCCCCACGTCGGCCAGCAGGCGCGGAAAAGCGCCGCCCTCCACCGGCTGGCGCGCGTTCACAGCGTGCACCCCTGGGCGTCAAAGGCCAGCAGATGCTGCGGCTCGGCCTGCAGGCACAGGGCCTCGCCGGGGCGCAAGACCTGACCCTGGGCCGCCTCCAGCTTCACGGCCAGCGGCTCGGCAGCGCCGGCCAGGCGCAGATAGGCGATGCTGGTGTCGCCCAGATGCTCGATCAGGGCCAGCTCGCCGCGCAGGCCCCAGCCTGCCTCCGGCGCCACCAGGCGCAGGTGCTCCGGGCGCAGGCCGACGCTGTGCACCGGGCCGGCCTGCGCCAGCATCAGGCTGCCGGCCTGGGCGGTGTGGAACATGCCGTCCGCGGCGTGCCCCTCGAGAAAGTTGATGCGCGGCGAGCCCAGAAAGCCGGCCACGAAGCGGTTCACCGGCCTTGCATAGACGTCCATGGGCGCGCCCACCTGCTCGATGCGGCCGGCGTTGAAGACGGCCATGCGATCGCCCAGGGTCATGGCCTCCACCTGGTCATGCGTCACATAGACGATGGTGGCACCCAGGCGCTTGTGCAGCTGGGCCAGCTCCAGGCGCATCTGGTGGCGCAGCGCGGCGTCGAGGTTGGAGAGCGGCTCGTCGAACAGGAATACCTCGGGCTCGCGCACGATGGCGCGGCCGATCGCGACGCGCTGGCGCTGGCCGCCCGAGAGCTCCCTGGGCCGGCGCGCCAGCAGCGCCTCCAGCTGCAGGCTCTGCGCCGCCCTGCCCACGCGCGCCGCCACCTCGGCCTTGGGCAGGCCCATCATGCGCAGGCCGAAGCCCATGTTCTCGGCCACCGTCATGTGCGGGTAGAGGGCATAGCTCTGGAACACCATGGCCACGCCGCGCTCGGCCGGCGCCACCCGGCTGACCTCGCGCTGGCCGATGAAGATCTGGCCCTCGCTCAGTTCTTCCAGCCCGGCCAGCATGCGCAGCGTGGTGCTCTTGCCGCAGCCGCTGGCGCCCACCAGCACCATGAATTCGCCCGGCTCGACCTTCAGGTCCAGGCCCTTCACCACCGCGTCGTTGGCGCCGTAGCGCTTCACCACGCCGCGGAACTCCAGCCCCGCCGTCATGGCCGGTGCGCCTGCTTGAAGGCCTCGATGAAGCCGCGGTACCAATGCGCGCTGTCCTTGGCCAGGCGCGCCTGGCTCGCGTAGTCCACATGGAAGAGGCCGAAGCGCTTGGTGTAGCCGGAGTTCCACTCGAAGTTGTCGAGCAGGCTCCAGTAGAAATAGCCGCGCACATCCACGCCCAGCTCGGCGGCGCGCGCCAGCGCCTGCAGGTGCGAGCGCAGGTAGGCGACGCGCTCGACATCGGCCACGCGCCCGTCCACCACCTGGTCGGCATTGGCCATGCCGTTCTCGGTGATGTAGATCGGCGGCGGCGCGTACTCGCGCGTGATGCGCACCAGGTGCTGGGTCAGCGCCTTGGGGTAGATCTCCCAGCCCATGTCGGTGAAGCCCTGCTTGCCGGGCGCCGGCACGGCCGGCTGCTGGGTGCTGATGAAGCTGCGGGTGTAGAAGTTGACGCCCAGGAAGTCCAGCGGCTGCTGGATCAGGGCCAGGTCTTGCGGCTCGATGCGCGGCGCATCGGCGCCCAGGTACTCGATCACGTCGGCCGGGTAGCTGCCGCGGAAGATCGGGTCCATGTACCAGCGCACGTTCAGGCCGTCGTCGATGCGGGCGGCGCGGCGGTCGGCCTCCAGCGCGCTGGCCGGGAAGGCCGGCGTGTGGTTGAGCACCACGCCCAGCGGCGCCCGGGTGAGCGGCCGCATCGCCTGGATGGCCGCGCCATGCGCCAGCATCAGGTGGTGCGAGACCTGCATGGCGGTGGCGCGGCTGGTCAGGCCGGGCGCGAACTGCGCGGTCTCATAGCCCAGCGTGGCCACGCACCAGGGCTCGTTGAGGGTGGCGATGCTGGCCAGGCGGTCGCCCAGGCGGCGCGCCACCTCGGCCGCATAGGCGGCAAAGCGCGGCACGATCTCGCGCGCGGTCCAGCCGCCCATGCTCTCGTGCAGGGCCTGCGGCAGATCCCAGTGGTAGAGCGTGGCATGGGGCTGGATGCCGGCCTCCAGCAGGGCGTCGACGAGGCGGTCGTAGAAGGCGAAGCCGGCCTCGTTCCAGGCGCCCTCGCCATCGGGCTGCACGCGTGGCCAGGCGATCGAGAAGCGGTAGGCGTCCAGGCCCAGCCATTTCAGCAGTGCCACGTCCTCGCGAAAGCGGTGGTAGTGATCGCAGGCCACATCGATGTTGGAGCCGTCGTTGATGCGGCCGGGCTGGCGGCAATAGGCGTCCCAGATCGAGGCGCCCTTGCCCTCGCCGAAGGCGGCGCCCTCGATCTGCGCGGCGCTGGTGGCGGCACCCCAGAGGAAGTCGGGCCGCAGCGCATGGTGCAGCTCGGCCAGGGCGGAGGGATTCAGGTCAAGGGCGTTCATAGGTTTGCGAGAGGAGAAATTCAGCCGTGTTCAGCCACGTACAGCGCCGGCGGTGAGGCCGGCCACCAGGCGCTTGGCAAAGAAGACGAAGGCCAGCAGCAGCGGCAGCATGGCGATGGCACTGCCCGCCATCAGCGCGCCCCATTCGGTGTTGTTGGGGCTTTGCATCGAGCGCAGCGCCAGCGGCAGGGTGTATTGCTCCACCGAGCGCAGCACCACCAGCGGGCCGACGAAGTTGTTCCAGGAGGCGATGAAGGTGATCAGCCCCAGCGTGCCCAGCGCCGGGCCCAGCAGCGGCAGCACCACGCTGCGGAAGATGCGCAGCTCGCTGCAACCGTCCATGCGCGCCGCGTCCAGCAGCTCGAAGGGGATGGCCGAGGCGATGTACTGGCGCATCATGAAGATGCCCAGGGCGCCGGCCGCGGCCGGGATGTAGAGCGCGCGCGGCTGGTCGATCCAGCCCAGCGCGTCCACCACCAGATAGCCCGGGATCATGTTGAGAAAGCTGGGCAGCATCATCGAGCCCACCACGCAGGCGAACAGGCCGCGCTTGAAGCGAAACTCGTAGACCGCGAAGGCGAAGCCGGCCAGGCTGCACAGCAGCAGGTTGAGCGCCGTGGTCATCAGGCCCACGTAGATGCTCATGCCGACATTGCGCCAGAAGGGCAGGCGCTCGGTGAGCAATTGCAGATTGCCGAGGAACTGCGCACCGAACCAGAGCGGCGGCGGCGCGCTGAAGATCTGCGCGCGCTCGTGGGTGGCGAACACGAAGGTGAAATAGAAGGGCGCCACCAGGATCAGCAGGCCGGCGCCCAGCAGCAGCGCGGCGATCCAGCGGCCATGGGGTTTAGCGGCCATGCTCGCCTCCGGCCTGGCCGAACAGGCGGTGGTTGCCCCAGCTCAGCGCCGCGATGACCAGGAACAGCAGCCAGGAGATCGCCGAGGCGGTGCCGAAGTCGCCATAGCTGAAGGCCATGCGGTACATGAACATCGCGGTGGTCATCACCGCCGGCGCCACGCCGCTTTCCGAGTCGACCAGGATGAAGGGCTCGTCGAAGAGCTGCAGGCTGCCGATGATGGTCATGGTGACGGCGAAGTAAATCATCGGCCGCAGCAGCGGCAGGGTGATGTGGCGGAACTGCTGCCAGGGGCCGGCGCCGTCCAGGGTGGCGGCCTCGTAGAGCGATTCGTCGATCACCTGCAGGGCCGAGAGGTAGAGCACCAGGTTCCAGCCCAGGTAGCGCCAGAACACCACGAAGGCGATCGCGGACATGGCGTAGTCGGCATCGCCCAGCCAGTCGCGCGGCGCGCCCGGCAGGATCAGATTGATGAAGCCGAAGTCCTTGGACAGCAGGGTGCTGAAGATCAGCGCGATCGCCACGCTGGAGGTGATGTAGGGCAGGAAGTAGCTGCCCACCACGAAGTTGCGGCTGCGCTTGAGGCGGCGGTGGATGTAATAGGCCAGCGGCAGGGCCAGCAGATGCTGGGGCAGGCCCGCGGCCAGGCCGTACCAGAAGGTATGGCCCAGCGAGCTGCGGAACCAGGGGTCGGTGAGCGCATACCAGTAGTTCTGCAGCCCCACCCACTGCATCGCGCCGAGGCCGGCCGAGGCGTCCCATTGGTGCAGCGAGAGCACGATGGAGAACAGCAGCGGGAACAGGCCGAAGGCGGCGAACAGCAGGAAGAAGGGGGCGACGAAGAGATAGGGGGCGGCGGCGCGGCCGCCGAGCTGGCGCAACAGGCTCTTCATGGCCGCCTCACCCGGTGCTCGATCATGGCGCGCGCATCGGCCAGCGCGCTGGGGATGTCCTTGCCCTTGCTCACCACCAGCTCGTACTCGGCGCGGATCACGTCGGTGGCCAGCGCGTCCAGGCGGTGCACCGGCACGGCCTGCACCTTGCTCGCGATCTCGCGCCACAGCAGGCGCGCCTTCTGGCCGCCGAGGTAGGGCATGGGCTCGTCGAAGAGCGCGTCCTGCTGCGCGGCCTTGAGGGCCGGGAAGCTGTCCAGCGTGCGCAGCGATTGCAGCTGGGTCTCGGCATCCGCGCACATGAAGCGGATGAAGTCCCAGGCCGCCTGCTTGTGCTCGGACTTGGCCGGAATCGCGTAGAAGGAGCC
>Ga0208394_100473_pt1 | contig 10522 bp, 7 predicted proteins | sample LakWasMet58_HOW8_2_FD_183892 | JGI IMG/M metagenome (GOLD analysis project Ga0208394, IMG submission 183892) | Freshwater sediment methanotrophic microbial communities from Lake Washington under simulated oxygen tension - Sediment Metagenome... | ecosystem: Environmental > Aquatic > Freshwater >... | reverse complement strand
GGCCGCGCGCGGCGCCACCATCGCCCAATGGGTGCGCTCGCAAAAAGACATCATCGGCGCGCTCGCGCCGGCCGTGGCCGCCGCGGACCCGGTGCCGTTGCTGGTGCAGGCCGCCAAGTCGGGCCGGCTGGACGCGGCCTATATCGGTTTTGCCGACAAGAAGATCGTCTTCAACTCGCCGCAGAACCTGCCACCCGACTACGACCCCACCGGCCGCCCCTGGTACACCCAGGCCGCCGGCGCCAGCGGCAGCATCATCACGCCGCCCTATGTGGATGCGGCCAAGAAGCTGCTGGTGGTGACCTTTGCCCAGGCCATCAAGGAAGGCGGCTCGACCAAGGCGGTGACCGCCTCGGACGTGTTCCTGGATGACGTGGTGGCCACCGTCAAGGCCATCAAGCCCACGCCCAACGGCTTTGCCTTCCTGACCATGTCGGACGGCCGCATCGTCGCCCACCCGGATGCCAATCTGGCGCTCAAGCCGTCCAGCGATCTCTCCGCCCAGCTCGATGCCAAGGCCCTGAAGGCCGCGCAGGAAGCCAAGGGCGAATGGATCGAGGCCAAGGTCGGCGATGCCAGCTATCTGGTGCGTGGCGTGGCCATCCCCGACACCGACTGGACGCTTTATGTGGCGGCCGACCGCAGCGAGGCCCTTGCCTCGCTGAGCTCGCTGCTGCGCGCCGCGGCCATCACCGCCCTGGTGATGATGGCGCTGGCCGGCCTGGTGGTGACCGGCAGCATCACCGGCCTGCTGCGCGGGCTGGACCGCGTGCGCAAGGCGCTGGACGAAATCAGCGCCGGTGGCGGCGACCTCACCCAACGCCTGCCCGCCGACAGCAAGGACGAGATCGGCCGCATTGCCAGCTCCTTCAACACCTTTGCCGAGAAGATCCAGCACATCCTGCTGGACGTGCGCGCCGCCAGCAGCTCCATCACCACCGCCTCCAGCGAGATCGCCACCGGCGCGCAGGACCTGTCGCAACGCACCGAGCAGACCGCGTCCAACCTGCAGCAGGCGGCCTCCTCGATGGAGCAGCTCACCGGCACGGTGCGCCAGACCGCCGACGCCGCCCAGACCGCCAACCAGCTGGCCTCCTCGGCCTCCAGCGCCGCGGCCAAGGGCGGCGAGGTGGTGAGCCAGGTGGTCTCGACGATGGACGAGATCAACACCAGCTCCAAGAAGATCAACGACATCATCGGCGTGATCGACGGCATCGCCTTCCAGACCAATATCCTGGCGCTGAATGCCGCGGTGGAAGCCGCGCGTGCCGGCGAGCAGGGCCGCGGCTTCGCCGTGGTGGCCAGCGAGGTGCGCAGCCTGGCGCAGCGCAGCGCCGAGGCCGCCAAGGAGATCAAGGCCCTGATCGGCGCCAGCGTCGATCGCGTGGAAGTGGGCTCGCGCCTGGTGGAGGCGGCCGGCCAGTCGATGACCGACATCGTGTCCAGCGTGCAGCGCGTGACCGACATCATCGGCGAGATCACCGCCGCCGCCAGCGAACAGAGCGATGGCATCGGCCAGGTGAATGGCGCGGTGGTGCAGCTGGACCAGATGACGCAGCAGAACGCGGCGCTGGTGGAAGAGTCCGCCGCCGCGGCCGAAAGCCTGAAGGACCAGGCGCATCGGCTCACCGAGGTGGTGTCGGTGTTCCGCCTGGGCAACGACGACGCCAAGCATGGCGGCTATGCCATGGCCGCCAGCTCGCCCAAGCCGGCCCCGAAGGCCGCAGGGGCCAAGCCAGCGGCGTCCAAGCCCGCCAGCCCACACCCCGCCGCCAAGCCAGCCGCCAAACCTGCCACCACCGCGGCCGCCGATGGCTGGAGCGCCAAGCCCGCCAAGCCCGCAGCAGCACCGCCCGCCCCTGCCGCCGCCGCGGCGCAGGACGACGCGCATGGCGACTGGCAGTCTTTCTGAGGCCTGCCTCCGCAAGCAACAAGGGCCGCATTCGCGGCCCTTTTTTCTTGCCGCTCAGCTCACTGCGTATCGGCCTGGCGCAGCGTCGTCACCACCGGCTGCAGCAGCACATTGCGCAGGCTCCACCAGCCGGCCAGCTGCGCCAGCAGCGCGCCGCAGACCATGCTGGCCAGCGGCACCCAGGGGCTGGCGCGCCAATCGAACTCGAACACATAACGCGCCAACAACTGACCCAGCAGCAGGGCCACGGCGCCGGCCAGCAGGCCCGCCAGCGCGCCCAGGCCCAGCAGCTCGGCGCGCTGCACCTGGCGCAGCAGGGCCGAACTCGCGCCCAGCGCGCGCATCAGCGCGAACTCGCGCGTGCGCAGCTCGCGCGTGCTGCTCACCGCCGCCAGCAGCACCACCAGGCCGGTGGCCAGCGTGAACATGAAGAGGAACTGCACCGCATTGATGACCTGGCCCAGCACCGCCTGCATCTGGTTCAGCTGGGCCGACACATCAACCGCGGTGATGTTGGGGAACTCGTGGCTGAGCCGTTTGTCCAGCGCCAGGCCGGCCTCCGCCGCGGGTGCGCGGTAGGCGGTGATGTAGCTGCCGGGCAGCTCACCCATCTCCTTGCGCGGGAAGATCACGAAGAAGTTGGCCCGCATCGAGCTCCAGTCCACCTTGCGCAGGCTGGTGATGCGCGCCTCCACCTGGATGCCTGCGACGTCGAAGCGCAGCCTGTCGCCGAGCTTGAGCCCGAGCTGCTCGGCCAGGCCCTGCTCGACGCTGAGGCCATCGGCCTCGTCGTTCTGCCAGCGCCCGCCCACCACCTGGTTGTGCTGCGGCAGCTCGGCCGCGTGGCTCAGATTGAACTCGCGCTCGGCCAGGCGCTGGGCGCGCTCCTGGGCGAACTGCTCGGGCCGCACCGCCTGGCCATTGATACCCACCAGGCGGCCGCGGATCATCGGGTACCAGTCGTAGCCATGCACGCCCGCGCCCTCGAGCACCGCGCGCATCGCCTCGCCCTGCTCGGGCTGGATGTTGATGATGAAGCGGTTCGGCGCGTTCGCCGGCGTGGCCTGGCGCCAGCTGGCGATCAGGTCGGTGCGCAGCAGCACCAGCAGCGCCAGCGCCAGCAGGCCCACCGCCAGCGCCGCCACCTGCACCACCGCGAGCAGCGGGCGTGCCGCCAGCTGGCGCGTGGCCAGCAGCAGCCAGCGCGGCGCCCCCGCCTGCGGCACCAGGCGCCGCAACAGCAGCACCGCGCCCCAGGCCAGCAGCGCAAACAGCGCCAGCGCGGCAGCAAAGCCCAGCGAGGCGATCAAGCCCAGCGTGGGATCGGCCGAGAGCGTCACCAGCATGGCGCCAAAGCCCAGCACGCCCGCACCCAGCACCGCCAGCGAGCCGAGCTTGGCGCTGCCCAGCTCGCGCCGTATCACGCGCAGCGGCGGCACCGCCGCCAGCTGCAGCACCGGTGGCAGGCCAAAGCCCAGTAGCAGGGTCATGCCCATGCCCAGGCCCAACGCCACCGGCCAGCCGCTGGCGGCCGGCAGCTTCACCTCGATCAGCCCGGCCAGCAGGGCCACAAAGGCATAGTGCAGCGCAAAGCCAAGCAGCACGCCCGCCACGCTGGCCACCAGGCCCGCACCACCGAACTCCAGGCCATAGGCCCAGGCCAGGCGGCGCTGCGGTTGGCCCAGCACGCGCAGCATGGCGCAATCGTCCAGGTGCCGGGCGGCGAAGTCGCGCGCGCTCAAGACCACCGCCACCGCCGCCAGCAGGGCCGCCAGCATCGCCACCAGGTTGAGGAACTTGCCGGCGCGGTCCAGGGTCTGGCGCATCTCGGGCCGGCCGCTTTCCAGCGACTCCAGGCGCACGCCGCGCCAGCCCTCGCTGGCGATCAGCGCCGCGGCCTCGCGGGAATAGCGCTGCCAGTCCTGGCTGGCGCGGCCCGCGCCACCATCCGGCGCGATCACCGCATAGCGGTAGGTCACGCGACTGGCGGGCTGTATCAGCGCGGTGGCCGCCAGATCGGCCTGGGCCAGCATCACGCGCGGCGCAAAGCTCATGAAGCCGGCGCCACGGTCGGGCTCGTTGGCAATCACGCCGGCCACGCGCAGGCTGGCCTCGCCCAGCAGCAGGGTATCGCCCGGCCTCAGGCCCAGGGCATCGAGCACCTGGGTATCGACCCAGACCTCGCCCGCCGCCGGCGCACCGACGCGCCGCCCATCACTCAGCTCGACGCGCCCGCGCAGCGGATAGCCCGCACCCACCGCCTTCACCGCCACCAGGCGGCTGGCGCCGCCCTGCGCATCGGTGGCGCGCGCCATGCTGGGAAAGGCGGTGCTGTCCACCGCCGTCAGGCCCTGCGCCTGCGCCAGTTCGCGCAGCTTGGGCGGCGTGGGCTGGTCGCTCGCCACCACCACATCGCCGCCCAGCATCTGCGCCGCATCGCGCCGCAGGCCCTGGTCGAGCCGGTCGGCCAGAAAGCTCACCGCACAGACGGCGGCCACCGCCAGCGCCACCGCCAGCATCAGCAGGCGCAGTTCGCCGGCGCGCCAATCGCGCCAGAGCTGGCGCCAGGCCAGCATCAACACCGAGGGGCGCCTGGCGGCGGGGAGGGCCGGCGCGGCGGCCGGAGCGACGAGTGCGGGGCTGTCATCCATGGGGCGCACTGTACCCACAGGGGCGGCCCGGCGGGCAGTGTGGAATTGCATGCCATGCAAATGGCTTGAACCCTGCATGCAAGCCCGTGCTGCCCCAGTTGGCGCGCGCCCTGCTTCAATTGAGCCATGAGCACCAGCACCTTCGCCCCCCTCTTCGTCTCGCACGGCTCGCCCATGACGGCCCTGCAGCCCGGCGCCGCGGGCGCCTTCTGGCGCCAGCTGGGTGCCGCCCTGCAGCGCCGCCGCCCGCGCGCCGTCCTGGCGCTCTCGGCCCACACGCTGGCGCGCGAGCCCCTGCTGCTGACCGGCGAGCGCCAGCATGCGGTCTACGATTTCGGCGGCTTCGACCCCGAGCTCTACACCTTGCGCTACGACGCACCCGGCGCGCCCGGCCTGGCCGCCGAGCTGCTGCAGCGCCTGGGCAACGCGCGCGTGCGCGCCCTGCCCGAGGCCGGCCTGGACCACGGCATCTGGACGGTGCTGCGCTTCATGTTCCCCGACGCCGAGGTGCCGGTGCTGCCGATGGCCTGGTCGCCGCGCGCCAGCCCGGCCGAGCTGTTCCAGCTCGGGCAAGACCTGGCCCCGCTGGCCGAGGAAGGCGTGCTCATCATCGGCAGCGGCTCGATCACGCACAACCTGCGGCGCGTGTTCGCACAGGGCATGCCGCCGATCGATGCGCCCGAGATCCGTGAGTCGGCCGAGTTCCGCGCCTGGATGCTGGCGCGCAGTGCCGCGCGCGACTGGGACGCCCTGCTCGACTACCGCCAACAGGCGCCGCATGCGGTGGACATGCACCCGACCGACGAGCACCTGCTGCCCTGGTTCATCGCCGCCGGCGCGGGCGGCCGGCAAGACGCGCCGCAGCGCCTGCACGACAGCCTCACCTATGGCTGCCTGGGCATGGACGCCTACGCCTTCGGGCCGCAGGCCGCGGAACTGGCCCACGAGCTGCCTATAATCGCTGCCAGCACGCGGGTGTAGTTCAATGGTAGAACGCTAGCTTCCCAAGCTCGATACGTGGGTTCGATTCCCATCACCCGCTCCACAACTGCTCAAGCCATGCCAGTGGCACGGCCATCACGGCAACCGTGCGCTGCGTGACTCCGCCGCAGCCGCTTCGTAGCCTTTGCGCGTGATCTCGTAGACCTCGCCACGCTCACCGTGCGCGACGAGCAGGCCCTGGTCGGCCAACTCCTTCAGGGCCGACTCCCAGGTGGCCAGGGCACGGTGATCGGACTTATCGGTGAACAGGCTCGCGCCATTCGTGTGCAGATCGACGCTGGCACCGAACTTCTCGTACAAGAGGTAGCCGCTGGGATCGGACGCCGTCGCCAAGAGCAAGGTGCGCGCCTCCTTCGACAACACGGGCGCGGGCGCCCCCACGCCCGGCAGCTTTGACGGATTGGCATCCGAGGCGTGAAACATGGCGACGCCGAAGCCGAACACGCCCGCAAACAGCAAGACAAAGATGCCGACGCGGATCTTCACCGCGGCCTTCGCAAAGAAGACATAGGCCAAGATCGACAGCGCAACGACCAGCAGTGCGAGGATGCCCAACTGGCTCTGTGCCGCTGCCTTGATGATGTCGGGCAGACTCTTGAAGAGTTGGTCCATGGCTCCCCCTGTGTGCTCGGCTGGGCTTCGCTGGCCGCGCGGTGGACGCCGACCGGGCACCCCGCTGCCGCCTCAATCTACCTCAGATATCGCGCTCACCCTCAATCGCCCCGAGTCGGCACACGGCATCGGGCTTCAAAGCCCAGCCCCCTCACCTCCCATACAGCCCCTGCAGCCTCTCCACCACCCCGTCCCGCTGCAGCTTGCGCAGCGCCGCATTCCAGCGCTCGACCTCGCTCTCGGGCGTCTGCGCCGACAGGGCGATATAGCCCGGTGACTCCAACAGCATCACGGCCGTTTTGCGCACCGCCGTCGGTGCGATGGCCAGCAGCTGCAGGCGGCGCTCCATGCCGGCTTCGGCGGCCGCGAGGTAGCGCACGCGGCCGGCCATCAGCATGCGCAGGCATTGCTCAACGCTGCGCACGCGTGTCAGGTCGGTGAACTTCTTGTCGCTCAGCAACTGGTCGTGCACGTTCTGGTTGACCACGCAGATGCCGCCCTGTCTGGCGTCGTCCAGCTGTCGCAATTCAAGCGCGTCGTCGGCGCGTTGGTAGAGGTAATCCCGCTCATGCGAAATCGGGCCGACCCAGCGGAACAGCGCCTCGCGCGCCGGCGTGCGGCTGAGGTTGAACAGGGCCACATGCGCGTCCGCGGCCAGCCACTTCAAGCCGCGCGCCAGCGGCACGGTTTCGATCTGCGCCGCCAGCCCCAGCTCGGCGAGCAGGGCCCGCACCAGCTCCACGTAGAAGGCGCGCTTGCCACCATGCGCGCGGCCCACCAGTTGCCCGTCCTCCTGCTGCACCGCATCGGCCGTGCTGTGCGTCAGCACGGTCCAGCCCGGCTCCGCCGCGCCGGCCGGCTGCAGGCACAGCCAGCTCAGCAGACCGGCGGCAAGCATGCGGACAGGCCTCATTGCGATCAGCCCAGCTGCCGCTCCAGCTGGTCCAGCACGCGGTAGCAGTCCAGCACCTGCGCCACGCTGGCGTTGGGCTCGCGGCCCGCGCGGATGGCGGCGAAGAACTCGCGGTCCTGCAGCTCGATGCCGTTCATCGACACGTCCACCTGCGAGACGTCGATCTTCTCGTCGCGGCCATTGAACAGGTCGTCGTAGCGGGCGATATAGGTGCCGCTGTCGCCGATGTAGCGGAAGAAGGTTCCCAGCGGCCCATCATTGTTGAAGGACAGGCTCAGGGTGCAGATCGCGCCATTGGCGGCCTTGAGCTGGATCGACATGTCCATCGCGATGCCCAGGGTCGGGTGGATGGGGCCCTGGACGGCATTGGCCTTGACGATCGGGCTGCCGCACTGGTAGGCGAACAGGTCCACCGTGTGCGCGGCGTGGTGCCATAGCAGGTGGTCGGTCCAGCTGCGCGGCTGGCCCAGCGCGTTGATATTGCTGCGGCGGAAGAAATAGGTCTGCACATCCATCTGCTGGATGTTGAACCTGCCGGCTCGCACCTGCTGGTGAACCCATTGGTGGCTGGGGTTGAAGCGCCGCGTATGGCCGCACATTGCCACCAGGCCGCTGGCCTGGGCCTGACGCACCACCGCCTCGCCCTCGGCCAGCATGTCGCACAGCGGAATCTCCACCTGCACATGCTTGCCGGCCCGCAGGCAGGCCAGGGTCTGGCTGGCATGCAGCTGGGTGGGCGTGCACAGGATCACCGCGTCCACCGCGGGCATCGCCAGCACCTCGCCCAGCTCGGTGCCGGCATGGTCAATGCCGTAGCGGCGCGCCACCTCGCGGGTCTTGTCCAGCTCGCGGCCGATCAGGGCGGGCACCTCGACGCCATCGATCTGCCGCAGCGCGTCCAGATGCTTGAGTCCGAAGGCGCCGGCCCCCGCCAGGGCGACCTTGATGGGCTTGGATTGGCCGCTATTCATGTGTTCTCCAGGATCAGATGGCCCACCGCCGTGTTGGACGCCGGCACGTGATAGAAGCGCTGGCGCAGGCGCGGCGGCGGGCCGCCGGCCACATCGGCCATGGCGCCGCGCGCGATCAGCCACATCACCAGCTCGATGCCCTCGGAACCGGCCTCGCGCACGTAGTCGATATGCGGCCGCTGCGCCAGCGTGGCCGGGTCGGCGATCAGCTGGTCCAGGAAGGCGTTGTCCCAGGCACGGTTGATGAGGCCGGCGCGCGCGCCCTGCAATTGGTGGCTCATGCCGCCCGTGCCCCAGATCTGCACCGTCAGCGCCGCGTCGAAGCTCTCGACCGCGCGCCGTATCGCCTGGCCCAGCTGGAAGCAGCGCCGGCCCGAGGGCGCCGGGTACTGCACCACGTTGACGGCGATCGGGATCACCTTGCAGGGCCAGGAAAAATGGTCGGCGGGCGGCTGGCCGCACATCAGCGAGAGCGGCACGGTGAGGCCATGGTCCACCTCCATGCGGTTGACGATGGTGAGGTCGAAGTCCTGCTGGATGAGCGACTGCGCGATATGCGCCGCCAGTTCCGGATGGCCCTGCACCACCGGCACCGGGCGCGCCCCCCAGCCCTCGTCGGCCGGCTTGAACTCGGGCGCGCAGCCGATCGCGAAGGTCGGGATCATGTCCAGGCTGAAGGCCGTGGCATGGTCGTTGTAGACCAGCAGGATGACGTCGGGCCGGTTCTCGAGCATCCACTGCCGGCTCGCCGCGTAGCCGGCGAACAGCGGCTGCCAATAGGGCTCCTCGGTCCTGCCCTGATCGATCGCCACGCCGATGGCGGGCACGTGCGAGGTGTAGACGCTGGCGCTGATGCGGGCCAGCCCGGGGCCCGGCCTGCACGGGCCTGGCGCGGGCGGCGTGCCGGCCACGCCGGCGGGGCTGCGGCCGCCGCTGATCATCATGTCGCGGTAGGCCTGCTCGCTCATGCCGGTCATCGAACCGGCCATCTGCTGGAAGCTCAGGCCGTCGGTGGCGCCCAGCCGGGCCAGGAAATAGATGTTGCCGCCGGTGCGCATGCACCAGTTGAGATCGCGCGCCAGCACCGCCTGCTTCTGCTCCTCGCTCATCGGCCAGGCGTCCAGATAGGCGCGCTCGTCGGCCTTGAAGCGGGCGCGGTTCTCGGCCTGCATCAGCGAGCTGCAGAACTGGTTGAGCCAGTAGCCGCGGCGCGCCTGCTCGGCGTCGAAGATGATGGTGCCGGGGATGTCCTGGTAGGGTTTGTCGAGCGCCATCTCAGCATTCCTCGGGCCAGTAGAGCCGCATCGGGTTGTCGACCAGCAGGCGCTGTTGCAGCTCGGCGCTGGGCGCGATCTGTGGGATGAAATCCACCAGCAGGCCATCGTCGGGCATATGGTCCTTCAGATTGGGGTGCGGCCAGTCCGTGCCCCAGAGCACGCGCTCGGGGAAGGCCTGCAGCACGCGGCGCGCAAAGGGCACGACGTCGCGGTAGGCGCGCTGTTCGCCATGCAGCGCCGGCGGGCCGCTGAGCGAAAGCCGCTCGGGACAGCTGAGCTTGCTCCAGACGTTCTCATGCTCGCGCAGCAGGCGCAGGAACAGTGCGAACTCCGGGCTGTCCACGGGCTTGCTGACGTCGGGCCGGCCCATGTGGTCCACCACCACGGTGGTGGGCAGGCTGGTGAAGAAGTCCCACAGCTCGGGCAGGTCCGCCGCCTCGAAATAGACCACCACATGCCAGCCCAGCCCGGCGATGCGCGCGGCCATCTCCTGCAGCTCGTCCCTGGGCGTGAAGTCCACCAGGCGCTTGACGAAGTTGAAGCGCACGCCGCGCACGCCGGCCGCGTGCATGGCCTGCAACTCGGCGTCGCTGACATTGCGCTTCAGCGTCACCACGCCGCGCGCCCTGCCCCGTGCGGCGCGCAGCGCGTCCAGCAGCGCCGCGTTGTCGGCGCCATGGCAGGTGGCCTGCACGATCACATTGCGTGCAAAGCCGAGGTGATCGCGCAAGGCGAACAACTGCTGCTTGCCGGCGTCGCAGGGCGTGTACTTGCGCTCCGGCGCATAGGGGAATTCGGCGCCGGGGCCGAACACATGGCAATGCGCGTCCACCGCGCCGGGCGGCAGCCGGAAGCGGGGTCGGCTGGGCTTGGCGCACCAGTCCAGCCAACCCGGTGTCTTGGCAAAGGCGCTCATCTCAGTCGACGTAGCGCAGGCCGGCCTGGGCCAGCGGCTCGCGCATCTGGTACATGTCCAGGCCCAGCACACCGGAGGCTAGCTTGGCGCGCTTCTCGCCCTCGAAGCTCGCGCGCTTGAGGGCGGCCGCCAGCGTCGCCTCGGCGCGCGCGGCCGGCACGCACACCACGCCGTCGTCGTCGGCCACCATCACATCGCCCGGCGTCACCAGCATGCCGGCGCAGACGATGGGGATGTTGACCGAGCCCAGCGTGGCCTTGATGGTGCC
>Ga0208394_100431_pt1 | contig 11451 bp, 14 predicted proteins | sample LakWasMet58_HOW8_2_FD_183892 | JGI IMG/M metagenome (GOLD analysis project Ga0208394, IMG submission 183892) | Freshwater sediment methanotrophic microbial communities from Lake Washington under simulated oxygen tension - Sediment Metagenome... | ecosystem: Environmental > Aquatic > Freshwater >... | reverse complement strand
GTCCAGCATACGGTCACGCCCAACGCCTAACATTGATGCATTAATGTCGGTCAGGATAACTTGGCCTTCAGGCCCCACTTTTTTTGCAAATAGTTTGGATAGGTCGCCGCTGCCGCCAGCAATGTCGAGTACTTTGTCGCCAGGATTTACACCGCTGATGCTGACTGCAAAACGCTTCCAAGTACGGTGTAAGCCCGCAGACATTACATCGTTCATTAAGTCGTATTTGTTAGCAACCGAGTGGAATACCTCAGCAACTTTTTTTGCCTTTTCAGTTTCGGCAACCGTTTTAAAACCAAAGTGTGTATTTTGCTCGGATGTCATTGCAGTCTTTTCTTTAAGATAAGTTTTTGCGCGTATGCCCAGCGGCACTTAATTTGCCCAGATACTCTAACCAGAGTGATTCATAGTTGCGCGCTAAATCGTATAAGTAATCCCATGAGTACAGCCCGGTGTCATGACCATCTGTAAACACCAGTTTGACGGCATAATTGCCAACAGGGTGGATGGCTGAAATATTGACATCTTCTTTACCGACTTGCAGTACTTCTTGACCATGGCCGTGGCCGCGCACCTCGGCTGAAGGAGAGTAAACTCGCAGAAATTCACAAGACAGCATGCATTCAGTATTGTTATCAAATTTAATTTCCAACAAACGTGACGCTTGATGAAGTTTAATATCAATTGGGCGAGGTGCGTTTTGTGTATTTTCGCTCATGGTTTGCTTAACTACTTTAAAAAATAAGATGATAACAGAATGAGTTAGTTTGCTGATAATCTACAGCGCAACCGTTCATATTAAATAATGAACCGCTTGTCTGAATCATTTTCAGATACATAAACAATAGTGCACGGATTTATTTGCAGATTGAATTAACAGTGATAAAGTAATGCTACCTAAAAATGGTTTGAGGACCATCATGGCAGATAATAAATTAGCACATCATTTTGAAGTATATTCCCAGTGGCGTAAGGCGCTAGTCGACACGATTTGCGACTATCGCAGCTGGCTAAATGAGCAAGAGCTCAATGATGCGCAAGTAGATCAGCGAATTCAACAATTGCTGGACAGATTACGTGAAGACAAACTGAACGTTGCCTTTGTAGCAGAGTTCTCACGTGGAAAATCTGAACTGATTAATGCAATCTTCTTTGCAGGGTACGGCACACGCCTGTTACCTTCGAGTGCTGGCCGTACAACCATGTGCCCAACCGAGTTGCTTTACGATAAATCGAAACCAACATCTATCATGATGTTGCCGATTGAAACCCGTCTTTCTGATGCAACCACCTCTGAATATAAACGTTATCCAGACGAGTGGAAGACCGTTACCTTTGAGGTTGACTCTAACGAAAGCATGGTCAATGCTTTTAAAGAGGTAAGCAGTACTAAAGCGGTTACTTTGCAAGAAGCGGAGAAATACGGGCTATATGACCCTAACAGCGCTGACGATGCGCTCAATATCAATAAAGATGGCACGATTGATGTGCCATGCTGGCGCTATGCCATGATTAACTTCCCGCATCCTTTGTTAGAGCAAGGGTTGGTGATTTTAGATACACCGGGCTTGAATGCGATTGGTACTGAGCCTGAGCTTACCCTCAATATGTTGCCCAATGCGCACGCAGTGCTATTTATACTGGCGGCAGATACAGGCGTTACTAAGTCGGAGATTGATGTTTGGCGACAATACATCAGCGGTACACGCTGGAAGCAAAAGGGGCGCCTTGCTGTATTAAATAAGATTGACGGCTTGTGGGATGAGTTAAAAGACGAGGAAGAAATTCAAACAGAACTTGCGAAGCAAGTAAAAACCAGCGCAGACTTGCTCGGTTTGGATGTGAATCATATCTACCCGGTATCTGCACAAAAAGGCTTGCTTGCTAAGGTGAATAGCGATGAAGCATTGCTGGCCAAGAGTCGCGTCTTAGAGCTTGAAAAAGCTTTATCTAATGAGCTGATCCCAGCCAAAAAAGAAATTGTGCGTGATAACACGCACAATGAAATTGAAGACCTGATTACTAACTCACATGTGATTTTGGATGCAAGGTTCTCTGGTGTTAACGACCAATTGCTTGAGCTGCGCGGATTGCGCGGTAAGAACGAAGACGTAGTCGAGCACATGATGAATAAGGTCAAAGTTGATAAAGAGAACTTTGAGCAAGGGCTGCAACGTTTCCAGGCATTACGCAGTATCTTTTCCCAGCATACCAATCGTTTGTTTACCTTGCTTGGGATGGAGTCACTAAAGGTGCATGTGCATGCCACGCGCCAAACTATGGTGGATGCCAGCTTTACCAAAACCATACGCCAGGCGATGGATAACTTCTTTAGCGAGCTGAAAACGCGCTTAATTTCATCAGACGTGCAAATTGATGAAATTAAACAAATGATGGATGTGATGTACGAGAAGTTTTCAAAAGAGCATGGCTTGCGTAAATCTGAACCGCCAGCATTTACTACTTTGCGCTATCAAAAGGAGCTGTCTAAATTAGAGCGCGCTTATAAAGAGCAATTTAATACCGCGTTTAATATGATTGCTCACGAGAAAATGACGCTTACCAGCAAGTTCTTTGAAACACTGGCAAGCCGAGTTATCCATGTATTTGAAGTAGCTAACCGTGATATTGAGAACTGGCTAAAGGCGGTGATTGCGCCTATGGAGTCGCAAGTGCGTGAACACCAGCTGCAACTGCGCAGGCGCTTAGAAAGTATCAAGCGTATTTATAAAGCGACAGATACGTTAGAGGACAGAATTGCCGAGTTGGAAGCGATTGAACGTAGCATCCAAGCGCAGCTTGATGATCTAAATGTATTGCGCATGCATATGCGCAATGCGCTGGCATTTGAGGCTGAGCCGTTAGCCACGGTAGCTGCTTAGAGGTGCTGCTTAATAAAAAAGGCTGCGTGAGCAGCCTTTTTTATTGCTTAAAACTTTGTTGTTTCTTGCGTATTAGCGATTTGCTAACATCAAGGTTTTCATTTTTAGCATCGCTTTTTGCTCAATTTGTCGGATGCGCTCGGCGGATACACCAAACTCATCTGCTAGTTCGTGCAGCGTTTTGCTAGCGTCTTCTTGCAACCATCGTGCTTCCACCACGCGGCGGCTACGCTCATCCAAATGATTAAGGGCTGAGGCCAAGCCTGTGGTTTCGGCCATTTCAAATTGCTTGGCTTCAAGTGCTTCAGGTGGCGTCAAGCTCTCGTCTTGCAAATAAGCAATCGGGCTGTAATGCTCTTCGCTATCGTCATCGATGTTGGACTCCAGTGAAATCTCGTGACCATTGAGGCGAGACTCCATCTCCATCACTTCTTCCGGCTTTACATTCAGCTCACGCGCAATATGGTCGACTTCACCAGTCTGCATGGTGTTGATGCCAGTTTTCATGCTGCGTAAGTTAAAAAATAACTTGCGCTGAGCTTTGGTCGTGGCGATTTTAACTAAACGCCAGTTACGTACGATGTATTCGTGAATCTCTGCTTTAATCCAATGCATAGCAAATGAAACCAAGCGCACGCCGCGCTCAGGGTCAAAGCGTTTTACTGCTTTCATCAGGCCGATATTGCCTTCTTGGATGAGGTCGGCTTGTGGCAGACCATAGCCCATATACCCACGTGCGATACTCGCTACTAAACGTAGGTGTGAAACAATCAACTGGCGCGCAGCCTCAAGATCATTTTCTTTTTTGAATCTGACCGCGAGTGCAAGCTCCTCTTCCGCTGATAAAATAGGATAGGCTTTAATCGCTCTAGTGTATTGATCTAGACTGTCAGTTGCCGTTAATACAGGTACTGTTAAAGCATTAGTCATTCGTACTTACCCCTCCTTGATGAGTCATTTTAGCACTCTACGTTCGAGAGTGCTAGTGCGGGAAAGTTCAAAAATAACTTTTTATAGCTACATGATGATGCGAACAAATAAAGTCTGTCGAATAGAAATAAAGTCTGTCGAAAATCCTTTAATATTTATACGGAGAGCATCATTAGATGCAACTTAAAATTGCGCCATAATCAGCTATTCAGGAGGGTACTCAATTTCACTCCACAATTAAATATCCCAAGTTACTTAATATATCAAATATTTTCATTTACGAAGTCTGGGTTTTATCAACAATTTATAGGAGGTCCTAAAGACAACTGCAAACTATTATATTGGGGTCTAAAATGTTAGGACGTTTAAATATTCATGCGAAGATTTCTCTGTTTTATGTAGCAATAAATTTACCTTTAATAGGGATATTATTTACAGGAAACTTTGATCATAGCATACGCTATACCATGATTACATTTGTATGTTCTTTAGCAGTAACAATTATGGTTGCACCAACTCTTTTAAGATTTTCATTTATAAAACAGAGTTTCAATTGGATTGATGCCCTTACTAAAGAACAGAAAGAAGGCATATTAAGTATTAAGGCAATAAAGTCCGGAAAAATCCCAAGGGCTTCAGATTACAACAGTCGAGTAAACCCCTATTTACTAAAAATAGGCGCATGTAGCATAGTACTCAGTATTATTGGACAAACACCTTTTATGCTCGACAGTCATTTCTCAATCCTATGTGGTGCAGTATCATGTTATTTGGTTGGAGTGTTGCTAAGTATTCTTGCCACATTACCAATACTATCTTCTGTACCTAACTCTTGAACTGAAGGAATAAATCAACCAATAACCAATTATTAATATTAAGAAAGCTATTGATGACTGTATCCATCCGGCTGAGTACCATGCATATGTAATGACACCATCCACAATATTCATATTACTAAAGTCTTGTTTAGCCCAATAATCTAAGGCAGGTATCCAACAATACAAATAACCAACAATACTCATGGGTAGAATCATAACTATCCCGAGATCAAACTCTTCCGCGAAATAAGCTAAAAGTGCCAAACTTACTCCAACGTAAATAAGCCTTGTAAAGACAGCTGAACTTGTTGTGATATCTAAGTCAAATTGTTTAGAGATCCAATAAATTAGAACTGATGTTACCAATACAAAACCCAAAGCTTTAACAAAACCACTCGAACTATTTTTCATTCTTTTCCTCTCAAAGTAAATTAACTCTGAATCAAACAGTGTAGAGTTAATCCATACTGCTGTTATGACCACTCAAAACTATCCGTTCGATTACTTCTTTTAGCCTCTTCTATCTTTTCACAAACTTTATTCTTTTGATAAATTTTTTCTCATGCTCAACTATGCTTTTAATTTCATGATCTAAAGTAACTATTACCTAATAAGTATAATGAATATCTTAATTTGTTAAAAAGTTATCACTAAAACAACCTTAACCTTCTGAGCTCAGAATCTATTAAATCCTGTCTCCAAATTACATCATCAATATAACTATAACGCGCCTCTACCTCATTAATCAAAGCGCTTCTGTTCTTGATTTTAAAAGCCTCCAGCTTTGCAAGGATTTTGGTCTGTTCGGCCATATATTTATCCTCTTCAAGCCTCAACTCTTCCGCTTCTGCTTGCCGGAATTTCTCTGCCTCTGACTCAATCAATGCATTACGCTCTTTTTCAAGAGCTTCAGCTCGTGCAACTATATTAATAATTCTTTGACGTATATTATTGCCGCTAACTCTCCATCCAGCATCGATCTGTCTAGCCTCAAGCGCATTAAATATGTAATTAACATCACTACGTTTGAAAGGTGAAATATTCGATGGAACACTAATAATGGCCATCATCGGGAACTGTTCGATATTTAATATAACGTCTTTTATTTGTACTTGAGATTTCCTAGCTGCGGCGGAGTCCTCTTCCCACAATTTGCTTTCTCTTCTATTTATTTCACTGACTTTAGCATCAACAAAACTTAAGTATTCTTTAGCAACGATATCGGCATCTTTAATATATTGAGGTTTAATTAACCATTGACGAGAGACTTTAGGCGTTTGGTTACTCTCAGGATTGATAAGTACAGCCCGAAGTAAATCCATATTGAATTCGACAGTCCGTAGCGAGCTTATATCAATTTGCATGACAGGAACGCCAATAAGCTGTAAGTCAGAAATCTTCTCATGATCACATTCATTGGTTACGACAATTTCTATGTAAATCGGTTTTCCGTCGTAAATGGCTGTGACATCAGGTATGCGTGTTGATCCAGAGGCCTGGCGTTCACTATAAGTTTCTGAAAAAGTTAAAATTTGGGTAGAACAGTTGTCTTGTGCTTTTGATATCCTCTCAGCCATTTGGTGGTCTGAGTAAAACTCATAAATCGTTGCAGCACCATTATGCCTATAACTTTTCTTTGTTAAGTAATATTTCTCATACATGTAAGGAGACAAATTAACTAGATTCGAAAGTACAGGGTCGTACGATTCTACATATAATCTTTTTTCATCTGCCAGGATTTGAATGGCCGCCTTATGCAGTGCTGTTTGAAAAGATCCAACACATTCGGCCCCAGACTCATGTGCAAATGACCAGTCTCTTTTTTCGCCTTGCCTAGCAACCAAAGGTTCGTTACAACAAAAGCAAAAGCAATCACATGCAAAACCATTCTCAGCACGTCTAATGTCTATGAGTCTTCCTGAAGAGTGTTTTGCAACAGTAAGCTTGGGCATATTTTAAAAGTTAAACATTATAAATATAGTTTGAATCATAACTTGGACTAAAAGCCACTAGCTCATAAATTAGCGTAAGTAAGTCTTGGAGGATAGTTATAAATAACTTATGAAGCCTTATATATTAACAAGGTAGTATAAAGGCAATAAACTAGGGAAGTCCACGAAGTATTTTGTCCGCTACATGGCTAAACCCGACACACTCTGGCTTGGCTACCCCATCCATATAGCGCATAAAAAAATCTTTTTTCTGAACGAATTTTGCAAACATATTTCCCTGATGTATCCATACCTGAAGCAACTTTTCTGACGATTGATTGAATTCAAGAAACAGGTTGGTGTCAGGAGTGGCAGCAAGGTCCCAAAGCCAGGTGCGTTTGGGCTTCCAGATTACGGAATAGACTCCATTAGATAATGATTCATTCGAAAGAAAAAATCTCTTTCGCCAGAATTCCTGAATATCGACAATCCAAACAACTCGCCTACCTGTCGCTGCTTTATAAAAAACGACCCTGTCTCTGGAGTCTCTAATATCGATAGTGCTGCGCTGAATTTCTATTACTGTATTGTTAGAACCTAAAATGTCCGCGCGATGCTCATTGTTTGCACCCATGACTACTTCGCAATACTGGTCCTGAATCAAAGTTTTCCATGTAATATGCCATTCAGACTCAGGTTCATAGCCATTTTGATAATTCGGCTGCCCTCCAGAATATGCCCAGTACTGTCGTAGGAGTCCCACGTGTGCTTTTACAGAGAGTCCAGTCCATGGGCAAGTCCCCATAGAGCCACTGCCAACGGCCTCAGCTCGAAGTCTTTGGTTGTTGTAAAGTGCAATCAACATGGATGAGAAGCAAAAGCGATGAAAGTAACATGCATTCTGGAAATCATTAAGCTGTATTGATTACTCCCAAGGTTTTTAATTTGTTGCTCTTTATCTTCTGTAAATAACTCCATTTATTATCCTAATATTAAAGATTGAATAGCAGATCCTATACATCAATTGTGTGTGTCCATCCAGGCACTCCACTTCGTGACAAATAATCAACTAGTGTTTTAGTACCATAAAACCGAATCTGACCATTGGAGTTGTATAGAAGTGCTGACTGGTCTACCTTTAAGCCTGATAGCCTAGCCCTAGCGGTTAGTTGTGCTAATAGTGTCCCATTACCTGAATTACCCGAGCTTGATTTAGCATCAAAAACTGCAAAGTTTATCCATCCTCCAGAAGTAGAGCGCTCTCTAAGATGCGCAAGATTAATTTTCATGTTTGCCCCTTTAATTTAGTAAATGCAAATTGCTTGTAAATACCAGATCTTTATTCTGGTATGCATCTCGTCACCTAGACAACTCATCCTTTTGGAGGGAATTGATCATTGCCGTAACTATTACGCTCACGAATTTTCCCATTGATACCATGTATGAGTAATTCTGATTGTTGATTTTGAGCGATCTCTTTTGCACGTTGAATCGCTTCTTGCTGTGTCGGATAAACAGCGGTAGCTTTGGAATTACCCTCACCAAGTACTGCCCACTGGTTGTCACGAGGAACGACGTGTTGATTTTTAGCCAATTTAACTCCCCTAATTATCTGAATTGTTTCTAGCAAGCTGGTAGCGAAAGTAAGTTATCGTTCCAGACACCATCTGCGTAAGTACGGATATATGGTGCATGATTCTGTGGTCTGACTACACCGACATAAGCACGCCTTCCTGTTTTAGCATCTTGAACATAGAAAGTATTAGTCTTAGCATCTATGCTTCTCACTACATCTTCGACAGGCCACTTCCAGCCTCCCGCAGGATTACCAACATGTGTAATATGTTCATGTTTACCATTTTGAGGTTTTTTAATACAAGTAATGCGGACATCAGCCATAATAGTCTCCAAGCGTTAATTCATCGTGTAGATAATGGCTAACTAACATCACTTTGCAGACATTTAAAATAAATATTTTTTATTTGTCTGAATAATTAATAAAAATAGCCTTTAATCCAGTGGAGGTTAAGTTTTGATAAAAGCAGAAAAAGTTCATGACGTCTTATCTGTAAGTGATTTCAAAGAAAGAGTCTCCTCTTTATCAGAAGCGGAGTGGATAAAACTCGGCACGTCAGCTGATTACTTATGTTTAGGATTGGCTATCGAAGGCGAAGACCTGCTCCACATCGCACTTTGCAAAGCTTTTGAGGGAAAGCGTAAGTGTCCTGTAAATCTTCCAACGATAGTGTTCATATACGGAGTTATGAAAAGTCTTGTGTATGCATATTTGAAAAAACGACAACACGATCCGTTAGCACAATCAATAGACATAGTAGTTGAAGATGATTTATTGGAAGCTCTGGATTTAAAACCTAATATTGATACTCCAGAGGAAATATTAATTGCGAATCAAATGCTCGATAAAATTAATAAATCTTTCAGTGGCAATGAAATAATTGAAATGGTTTTGATGGCACAACTCGATGGCTACAGTCCGAAAGAAATTCAAAATCTTGTAGGTTTAAGTCCAGTTCAATACGCAAGCACATTAACTGCCATTAGCCGAAAAGTAAGAAAATTGGATCAAGAGGAGTCAACAACATGACCACACAATCCAAAGACCCACGTGAGCAATTAACTTTAATTGCTGAATTGTTAATAGAAGATCTATTCAATACGTCAGATGCCGAAATACTAAAAGCAGCAGTTCAGGATAATTCTTTAGTACAAGCAGGCACTAATGCTAAGAGAAGTTATGAGAAAGCGATTCAATCTACAGGAGCAAAAAGACTTGAGATCGCCAGAGCTGAGATGAAATTAGCAAGTAACAAAGCTACTGTGCATATAACTAATATAGACGCGACAAGTGCGCATAAAATCATTGCCAAATTGTCTGCTGCCAATGATGCTAGCTTCACTCTCGCTGCAAGAAAGCTAGATAATATTAGTGATGCTGAGGCCATAGAATTAATAAAAGAACTAATGGAATTAGGCGCTATTAGAGGTGATGAGCTCTGAAAACTTCAAACGAATTCTCTAAAGCCGAACTGAGGCTACTTGAACTCGGGATCCAAACACCTGATGCAATAGACTTAGAAGCAATTGCATGGGATGAGGGTGTTCGTGTGCAATATAAAGATTTAAGTGGCTGTGAAGCACGTTTAGTTGGATACAATAATCGAGCAATAGTCACTATTAGAGATCAATCAGATCCGCGAAGGAAAAGATTTTCTCTGGCGCATGAACTCGGGCATTGGAATTATCATAGAGGACGCTCTTTTGAATGTCGGGTTGACGATTGGGTAGAGGGATACAGCAGCAAACCTGTTGAAGAGCGTGAGGCGGATAAGTATGCGTCAGAGCTTCTGATGCCCAAATATATGTTTGATCCTTTAGCAAGAAAGTTGAAACGCCCAACTTTTGATGGCATCAAAGATCTTGCTGATAAATTCAATACAAGCATCACTGCTACTGCAATTAGGCTAGTAAATAGCAATTCGTGGCCTCTAGTCTTAGTATGCCATTCTAAATCGGGCAGAGTGTGGTTCAACCGCTCAAAAGATGTCCCTGAAAGGTGGTTTCCTCAGAAAGTACTCAGTCCAGATTCAATGGCATTCGATCAAGTATTTGGAAATGAGGAGCGTATAAGAGCTCAAAAAGCCACAGCTGATACATGGTTTGATAATCGAGAGGCTGAGCGTTATGAGATTATTGAAGATGCCATGCGCATTTCAAGCAATCAAGTACTCAGTCTTTTGTGGTTAGAAAATGATGAAATGCTACAAGATACAAGCAAATCTCGTTATAGTCGCTGATTAAATTATCGCTTCTTGCGTTAACTGGCTTGTGTACAAATACCTTCAATCTCTACTATTTTCTGCTTAATTTCACCTATTGGATCATATTTGAATACATCAATTTGTGAAGCAAGAAAATTTTTATTCTCACGTATAATATCTTTTATATCATCGGGAACTGCATGAGAACCTAATATAAACTCCTCTGCATATTCATATCTATTTTTTGCACTTGAAACCGGGATATTTGTCCCATAATGATTAATTATTTCAGTGATTACTGACATTAGCCCTATAGAGAATTCTATACAAAGGGTTTTCAAATCTTCAATAGGAGGCTCAATAATAATTAGCCTCCCTTGACCTTTTGTAATTGCAACTCTCTCAAGCTTGCCAGCAATATAATATTTCCCATCGGCGTAGGCATTAATAATTTCTTGTCCATCATGCGTAGTTGCGTTCCGGCATGATTTGATAAAGTTAGCGTGCTTAACTTTATCAAAATCGGCCCAATTAATTTCAATACCAGTTGCAGTAGTTAAAGAGTCTTTTAGAGATTGGAAGGTATTAATAAACGCATTAAAAGAATAATTTATATTGTTATAGCCTGTGCTAACAGGAGTTGTTCTATTTAAAAAAGCTTCATAATTATCAACGCATATATGAATGATCTGTTTTAGAAAGTAAGCATATTCTTGTAGTTTGTTTTTAATATTACTTCCAACTATCATTCTATGATGAATTATTTCATCTGCTGTTGGATCTGAAAATTTTGCCATAATTGCTTCGTTGAATATCTCAAATTGATTAGAAAGTTAGCTTTAACTATGGGGGATAGTCGACGGCTTTTGAATGAGAAGGTCTAACCGCGTACCGGAAATTGATCATAGAATCAATTGTATTGTATACCACTCTAGCTGTTGCCAATGCTTTTTACCAAATGATAGTTCTTTCTAAAACTGGCGGGCGATGAAAATAAAAAATCAATCATGAGAATATGTTTTAACGGAAGTCTATCCCCAGAATATTGCTTGAATATTACCCCTAACATTCCTCCGTGTTCTTTATGAATGTCACCTAGGAATTCGAATCC
>Ga0208394_100416_pt1 | contig 12000 bp, 15 predicted proteins | sample LakWasMet58_HOW8_2_FD_183892 | JGI IMG/M metagenome (GOLD analysis project Ga0208394, IMG submission 183892) | Freshwater sediment methanotrophic microbial communities from Lake Washington under simulated oxygen tension - Sediment Metagenome... | ecosystem: Environmental > Aquatic > Freshwater >... | reverse complement strand
AACCACCGCAAAAGCGAAGCCAGGCCCCAGATGCAAAATACTCAAACCATAAATCAAACCACGTAACAACTCAGACTCCAACCATAAAAATTTAAAACGCTTTATCCTTAAGACAATATGCCTCTGGGCAACAGTGACTTACTGCATGCCTTTAAATATCTGGTAAGTGCCACCCGTGTAATTACCTTGAAATGAACTGGCCCTGACGCCCGCAGCGACTTCCATTTCGAACGGCACACGCTCATAAGAATAAAAATAGCGCCCTTTTTGCACGCAACGATCACAAGGACTATTGTCGTAACTATACACGTCAACCTGTGCATCGCCGACCCCTTGAATGCGCTGTTGGTGATACCCGGCAAGAATCACCTTCTCAATCACCACGCCAGGCGTGGTATTAACCTGCCAGGTCACGCCTTCATAGGCCATCAGGCCCAAAATAATCGGCGTCGTCTCATCACTGACATTCACGGTAATCGTGCGCTGATCTCTTCCAGGGTTCAACAATGCGTGACATGCATTCACAGCGGAAGGTTCTAGTTTACCTGCGGCCTCGTTCATCGCCTGGCACTGCGCCCACCATGGTCGTTTATCCGCGGTTTCCGGCAGCTGCCCCTGGTAAACGCCGATCACATGCAAAGCCGCTTGTGAGGCGGATTTGGGCTTCACAACAGGCGCCTGGATGATCGTGCTAGGCACTGTGCTGCAACAACTAGCTACCAGCAGTGGCAGGCAGGCAACAAGTAGATAAGCCATTAATTGACGCTGATTCGTCATTCTTACTCTTTCTGGTCTGCGAAAACAGATCACTCATTCAAAGTGATTGATATCATAAAAAAAGCCCCTGTCGGGGCCACATGGTTTGCAATAGCCAACCCTGTTTATAAATGAATCTCCCAGCTTTGCAATAGCCAGTTTGAGCTATGCCTCTGTGAATGTGTCGTTAACGTTTGATTGCCAACACCAGCACACCGACCGCCACCAGCGCTAAGCCCAGCCATTCACGCGCATTTAAGCGCTCGCCCAAAAACAGGCAGGCAAACACCGCAACCAGCACCAGGCTCAGCTTATCCACCGGCGCGACCTTGGAGGCTTCGCCCAACTGCAGCGCACGAAAATAGCAAATCCACGAGCCCCCAGTGGCCAAAGCGGATAAGCCGAGAAAAACCAGTGAACGGCTGGGTAGCGTGAATGGATTACTCCATTTACCCGCCAGCCAGACGAACGGGGCCAGCACCAGCGTAATCAGCACCGTACGAATCAAAGTCGCAAAATCAGAGTCTATGCCTTGAATACCGATTTTGGCAAAAATGGCCGTCAGTGCAGCAAAGCAGGCCGACAGCAGCGCCCAGAACAACCATTGACTCACCATAAATGCAACTCCCGAATTTTGTAAGAGACCAGTATAGCAAGTGCGCTCATGGCGGTTAAAGAGATGACGTTTGTTTGCATAGAAATAAAAAAGACTGGCCGTAGCCAGTCTTTTTTAACTAAAACGTGATTAAGCTTTCTCGCTACCGATAAAACGGTAAATGACCGCCCCTAACACTGCGCCTACAATCGGCGCCAGCCAGAATAACCAAAGCTGTGAAATCGCCCAGCCATCAACAAACACGGCCACGCCAGTGCTGCGCGCAGGGTTCACCGAGGTATTGGTGACCGGGATAGAGATCAAATGTATCAAGGTTAAGCACAAGCCAATCGCGATCGGTGCGAAGCCTTGTGGCGCGCGCTTGTCGGTGGCACCCATAATCACCACCAGAAACATCATGGTCATAACCACTTCAGTGACAAACGCCGCCAGCAGGCTGTAGCCGCCAGGGGAATGCGCATCATAGCCATTAGAGGCAAAGCCTGCGGTCACATCAAAGCCCGCTTTGCCGCTGGCGATCACATACAATACGCCACCGGCCACAATCGCGCCCAATACCTGCGAAACAATATACGGCAGCAATTCTTTGGCCTGAAAACGGCCACCAGCCCACAACCCGATAGACACGGCCGGGTTCAGATGACAGCCAGAAATATGGCCAATGGCAAAAGCCATGGTCAGCACGGTCAAACCAAACGCCAGAGATACCCCCAGCAAGCCGATCCCTACATCAGGAAAAGCCGCTGCCAACACGGCACTACCACAGCCCCCTATCACCAACCAGAATGTGCCAAAAAACTCTGCGACATATTTTTTCATTGCGCCCTCTCCTTTTTAAATAGCCGATGGTTTACTCAACATGCGCGTGTGCTGACTCGACAGCTGGTACCGACTCACAGCATGCTGTGCGCTCAATATAGCAAACTATCGCCCTTGCAGATGCGATCTGTTAAAAAATATTAAATAGCACTATCCCAATATCACATGCCAGGCATCACACCCGCCCAAAATAAAAAAGGCCGGCAACTGCCGACCCTTCAAAATCCCCTTAACCATCATATGGTTAATGATCAATCCACATTTTGCCCAATGCGCCACAACACGCCGGATGGATCGGCAATACAAAAATCGCGCATGCCCCAGCTTTGCAACTGAATCGGCCATACTTTGACACCATAGCTCTGAATAATCCCGCTCTCTTGTATTTTGTCCCACCAGGCGTCGACATCATGCACGAGTAAATGCATCATAAAATTCTCGGCCAGATTATCCGCACAAAAATCCTGCAACAGAAAGCTCACATGCGCATAATGAAAATAAGCCACGCCGCCGCCTTCTGACGCCATGGTAAAGCCCATGTCTTTATAAAACTGCTTGGAAAGTTCGAAATTCTTGGACGGAACGAAGGCTTTGATTTCTGTGACGGTGAGATTAGACATGATGAGATTTCCCGGATTTTTTGCTGATTAGCCCGCTAGTTTGAACGAATTCTATTTTAAAAAAATTATGCCACTTCAACAACCCAGGCCGGGTTCCAGACCACTTCCCAGACATGCCCGTCCGGGTCCTGAAAGTAGCCCGCATATCCGCCCCAGAACGTCTCGTGTGCGGGTTTGATCACTCTGGCACCAGCCGATAATGCTTGCGCCATGACATGATCGACCTCTTGTGCTGAAGACACATTATGCCCCAGCGTAAACGCAGTCGCGCTGGCAGGCGTCAAAGCCAGGCCGGTATCATGGCTAATGCTCTTGCGTGGCCACAGCGCCAGCTTTAAACCCGCGGCAAGCTGAAAAAATACCACGGCACCATATTCATACTCCTGGCCAATAATGCCTTCGGTTTTAAAACCCAGTCCCTCTCGATAGAACCGTAATGACCGCTCAAGATCCTCTACGCCCAGCGTAATCACGCTAATATGCGGCTTCATTGCCATGGCCTAGTGCTTACGCGCATGCTGGCGGCTCACCTGTTGGCAAAATGCAGCGGTTTTCGATGTATCTTCAGGCTCGATATCAGCCTCAAACGCATCCAATTTATTCAGAATCTCTTTTCTGCCACGGTATTTGCGCTTGAGTTTGGCAAGCCTGTCGTCCGTCCCTACACAAGACTGGCACACCGCATGATCAATATCGGCTTGCCGTTCTTCATCGTAGCCATATTCTCCGCGCCAATGGTCACAAGCCTCGCGCTGTTCCACAAACAGCGTCACGTCTTTGGGCAATGCACCGCCTGCACTTGCTGCACCGCAAAAACATAACAAAGCGAGTGAATAAACGCTGAAAGTCTTAGCCATCAACAGGGTGCTCCGGTGTGTCGAGGATATATTGATAAAACCCCAAATCCAGCCAGCGGCCAAACTTGAAGCCAGCTTGCCTGATGGTACCAGCATGGGTGAAACCAAGCCGCTTGTGGAGCGCAATACTACCTGCATTTTCTACATCTATGCCACCCACCATCACATGTACCTGTTGATCCCTGGCCGCTGCCATCAACTGCAGCATCAATGCCAGCCCAACGCCTTTGCCTCGATGCGCCGGATGCACATAGACTGAATGTTCTACCGTATATTTATACGCAGGCCAGGCACGGAACGACCCATAACTGGCAAATCCCAGCAGTACACCCTCATGATTCACTGCGCCAATCACCGGAAAACCATGCAAGGCTTTAGCCTCAAACCACGGCAGCATGGCATCAAACACACGAGGTTTGTAATCATACAGCGCCGTCGAATGCAGAATCGCGTCATTGAAAATATCAAGGATTTGCTGCGCATGCGCCTCATGATTGCAAACAACAAACTGCAAGTGGCTCTCCCAAACAACACCAGCGCATGTGCGCTGGTTATTTTTGAATCACAGGGAGCGTATCACGCCCCCTTCAATAAAGCTTACGCAGGCGTTGCAAACTTCAAGCCGATAATGCCGACCACAATGAAGGCCAGGCTGATCAGCCGTAAAGGATGTGCCGACTCTCCCAGCAGCACAATGCCGAGGATCACCGTGCCGACTGCGCCTACGCCTACCCAAATCGCGTAGGCAGTGCCCATGGGCAAAGACTTCATCGCCACACCCAGCAAACCAAGGCTAATCACCATAGAAAGCACCGTGCCCACCGTCGGCCACACTCGCGTAAACCCCTCGGTGTACTTCAGCCCAACCGCCCAACCAATTTCAAATAACCCAGCAACCACAAGAATGACCCAGTTCATAAACACCTCACAATGAGATAGGGCCGTCCCCAATTGAAGAAAGCAGTGAGGTCGTCCCCACGCCATACGAAGCATATCACCTCAAACTGCATAGGCGAAGTGCACTTATGCGAGCTTGCTCAGCACGCGCGTCAATCTATCCAGATTTTGTTCGTTGGCTGGCTCGACAATATGCCTAACAGCTTGGGCAGTCTCAACATCCGCAAACACTTGCACCCAACTCAGCTCAGTACCATTAGTTACTGCAGTCAGCTTTACGGTCAGTGTAAATAATGGCACACAAACATGCTCAACCACCACCATGCGATCCTGCTCCAGGGCGGCAAACACATTTTCATTGGCGTAGTCTTTGCCATCCGGCCCATGCATGACAAATCGCCACTGCCCGCCTGCCTTAAACTCGAACACCTCAAATATATTAGTGAACCCTTCCGGCCCCCACCATTGAGCAAGCAACTCTGGAGATGAAAAAGCAGCGTAAATAGCTGCTGGGGAGAATGGCAAAACTCTGGAAGTAAAAATGACGCTTTCTTCGACTGGCATATGATCACTCCGAATTTATCAAAACTCGTGAAGATTAACGTTGAGTTCAGCGGCGCGCCGCCGATAGGCGGAGCGTCCCTTGCATCGATGGCTTAGGGCCAAAGTTTATAGAGACCAAGTTGTATCTCCTGAGCGAAAACCACGAATCCCGAAATCCTCAACACCCTGACGAACTATGTATAGGCGGGAGAACCCTACAGCCGTTAGACCCGATACTAGAGCGCAGCTATGTTCAGTGCCCCCAATGGACTGAACATCCCTATCGCCTTTCAGCACGGGAAGAACAAGCTCGCGTGTGCGCTGATTTGTAACCCAGTCGAAGAAGATTGACTTAGCTTCTGGGGTTACATCCAGCAACTGTTTGAGCGTCCGATGGCAAAATCGCTGCCCAGAAGAGATTGCGTGGCGCTCTATGCAGTGAATCATTATCTCCTTCGTGGTGGGGACGAATTCCGCATAAAGATTCGGCGTTGAGCGCTGGAAATAATCGTTGAGAGCATCGGACGTCGTATTGAGATTGCCAAAAGTGATGAGATCATCAAGATTCCGTGAGCCTACGTACCCCCCATCCGGCTTACCAAAGCTCGTCTCGAATGCGATTCCAGACATATGCGTGGTGACCACTAGTTCGTAAATTGCATTGGGTCGTCGGCCATCTTCAGCAAGACGGACAGAAACCTCTAGGCCGACGCCGGTACCATAAGCAGTATCTCCTCGGTATCGTTCGATCACGCGCGAATCCTTGGCCCTAACGTTTGAAGTAAGGGGCTGGCTTTAGCCAGTCCCGCTTGAATGATGGGTTAGCCAGCAATGGCTGAGAAAGCCAGAAACTAGCTCGCTCAACTGACAACTGCTGGGTTAGCTGCGGATTTGCAAGTTCATGCAAAGCCTCATTAACCAATAATGGTTCAATTTTTATATCTTCTCTGCATTCAATTGCATTAGCCCAAGCCTCAACCTCGAATGATGAAATGGTTCCTTGCGTAAATAACTGCAATGCATGATGTATTTGCGCAGCCTCTAAGCTCACTAACTCAATTTCACTGTCCCACTCAAATTGAGCTAAATCAGAGATTGCCTGCTCAATTGGCAGTTTGAATTGAATCAAGTTCTCTAAGGCGGTTTTGCGGTTCATGGCTAACGTTAATTAGACCCCAAAAACGACAATAATATTTTATTTAGTCTGGGGGCTATAAAATTTATATATTTATTTATCATAATAAAATCAATGAGGTGTATCTTTATATTACACCTGAGCTTAGGAGTTACGCTATGGAAAACACACCTGAGGTAAAGCCAGTGCCAAAGTTGTTTCCCTCTATTGTAGAGCGCTTGCGAGTGAAGCACTACAGCAAGCGTACTGAAGAGGCTTATATACAATGGATTAAACGATATATTTTGCACCATGACAAGCGACATCCGCGTGATATGGGGGTGACTGAGGTGGAGGACTTTTTAACGCATTTGGCGGTGGCACGAAATGTGTCTGCCAGCACGCAAAATCAGGCGAAAAGCGCCCTGCTCTTTTTATATAAAGAGGTGCTGGAGATTGAGCTGCCCTGGCTGGACAATGTGACACAAGCAAAAGCACCTAAGCGCATGCCGGTGGTGCTTAACAAGCCTGAGGTGCAAGCCCTGCTCAACCGGCTGGATGGCACGATGTGGCTGATTGGTAGTTTGCTATACGGTAGTGGCTTGCGCGTGATGGAGTGTCTGCGTTTGCGGGTGAAAGATGTAGACTTTGTTAAAAGGGAGATTTTAGTGCGCGAAGGCAAGGGGTTTAAAGACCGGGTGACTATGCTGCCTGCGGCCTTAATTGAGCCTTTAAAACAACATCTGCTTAAAGTAAAACAGCTGCATGATGAGGACCTGGCGGCAGGGTTTGGTGAGGTGTTTATGCCGATGGCGCTTGATAAAAAATATCCGGGGGCTGGGCGCGAGTGGTCTTGGCAATATGTGTTTCCTTCTATCAAGCGCTCAATAGACCCGTCAAATAACCAGATTCGTCGCCACCATGCTGATGAAAAAACAGTGCAACGCGCAGTAAAAAAGGCTGCCAAGGCTGGCAATATCGCTAAACTGGCCACGCCGCACACGCTGCGGCACAGCTTTGCGACGCATCTGCTAGAAGGCGGTTATGATATTCGCACGGTGCAGGAATTATTGGGGCACAGTGATGTATCAACCACCATGATTTATACGCATGTGCTCAATAAGGGCGGGCGTGGCGTGGCCAGCCCGCTGGATGTGATTTAAAACCAGTATTTGGGGTAGCTTCCCTCACGCGTGAGGTTGTTATATACCAGCGCGACAACGGTGATGACAATGGCACCAAACAGGGTGGGAAACCACAAAAACTGCCAGCTTATGGCACCCTGGCTGGCGATCAACCAGACAATGACTGGATTGGAGCCTGCGGGAGGATGTACGGTCCGTGTGAACATCATGGCCGCAATCGCAAGGCCAACTGCAATCCCTAACGCCCACCAACCAACCCCCAGTTGCGACACCACCAGCAGACCGATCAACGAACTTAAAAAATGGCCACCAATCACATTGCGTGGCTGGGCAAACGGTGCATCCGGGTAAGCAAACAAAATGACACATGACGCGCCAAATGAACCCAGCACCAGCAACTGATCCAAGCGCGCACTCATCAGCGCGGCAATACTGATGGCAATCATGCCACCCAACCCAGCCATGAGGATGGCTTTGCCAGTGAACTTTGGCGGTAATGCCGCGTGCTCACCGGCAAGTTTATCTAACAATTTCATGTCTCTCTCCCTGAGATATTGTAGTGGACCATTCGTCCGCAATGTTGCCAGAAAGAGAGCCTGCCCGGCAAGGATAGGTTAAGCCGCCGATGAATACTGGTTAAGTCCGATCAGTTGCGCAAACTGATTTGCGGGCATAGGCTTGCCAAACAACTCGCCCTGCCCCTCTTCGCAGCGTTTGGCGCGTAGATACTCGTATTGCTGCTGGGTCTCTATGCCTTCTGCAATGGCTTGCAAATCGAAAGCATGCGCGATATCCAGCGTCGCACTGACTACAGAATCGTCCTTCTTCTGCTCAAGCATGCCTTGCACAAAGCTACGGTCAATTTTAATACGCGTCAGTGGATAGGTTTTGAGCTGACTGAGCGATGCGTATCCGGTGCCAAAATCATCAAACGCAATGCCAACGCCATAGGCTTTCAGCCTGTGCAAAATATTCAGCACCACTTCATCGCCATCGAGGGCAATATTTTCTGTGACTTCCAACTCCAGGGCAGAAGGCGGCAGACCATGCCTCGCCAGTGTGGAAACTACCTCTGCATATAAATCCCCCGCCTGGAACTGCGCGCCAAACAGGTTGACGCCGATACGCAAATCAGCGCCTGTATGCCTGCGCCAATAAGACACTTGCGCACAGGCCTCATCCAGCACCCATGCACCGACGGTGGCAGCCAGCGTGCCATTTTCGAGGGCAGGTAAAAAAGAAATCGGGGCCAGAATGCCGCGTTTGGGATGGCGCCAGCGTATCAACGCCTCAGCCCCGGTCACGGTGCCGGTGGTCAGGTTAACCTGTGGCTGGTAATAGAGCAAAAACTCGCCTTCATTGACTGCGCGGTACAGCTCCATGGCATACAAGCGCCTGGCGACAGCCTCCAGGCGCAATACTGGGCTGAACACACAGGCGCGCCCACGCCCCATGGCTTTGGCTTTAAACAGGGCCAAATCAGCATCGCTGACCAGTTCCAGCGTTTCGTGGGCATGAATGGGCGCCAGCGCCACACCGCAGCTTGCAATGACGCGTACTTCATCTTCACGTATCACCATCGGCTGGGCAATTAAATTAATGGCCTGCTCCGCGAGCGCCAACGCGTACTCCGGGCTGGCTACATCAAGCAGCACAATCGCAAACTCGTCGCCACCTATACGTGCCACCACGCCTGCTGCCCCCACCATCTGGCTCAGGCGATGAGCCATTTCCTTAAGAATACTATCCCCACAGGCGTGCCCCAGGGTGTCATTGATATCTTTAAAGCTATCAAAATCAATCATGAGTACCGCAATCGGGATATTGGCAATAATCGCGTCTTCGACGACTCGGTAATACCTGGCGCGGTTAGCCAACCCAGTGAGCGGATCCAGCGTATTTTGCTGATCAGTCACAGGCGCTGTCAGTCGCTGGGCCGTAATGTCTTTCAGGATGACTTCAAAACGCATTTCACCTTCGGCTTTCCAGCCAAACAGCGAGAAGCCAAGTTGAAACTCGCTGCCGCCTTTACGTAAACCGCGCGCTTCAAAAGACATATCAAGGTCATCAAGGGATCCGGCAGCCACGGCGCGCGCAACCATGTCGCGGAAAGTCGCGCGGTCACGCTCGACCAGCAGCATTTCAACCGGCTGGCCGATACCTTCTGCCAGACTGTAGCCATGAGATTGTGCGGCAGCCGTGTTCCAGGCGGTGATTTGCCCGTGGTCATTAAACCAGACCACTGGCGTAGAAGAGTGCCCCGCATAAGAGGCAAAATCAGGCCGGGAGCGATTGGTATGCGTTTCGATGCGCTTAAGCTCCAGACGGTCAGAGACCATCTGTGCCAGTTCCTGTAAACGGCGTTGATCATCAGGAGAAAAATCGAAATGTGGCTGGTTATCCACCACACACAAAGCACCCAAGGCCAGGCCATCGGGCGAAAGCAAGCGGACACCGGCATAAAAGCGTAATTGCGCCTCGCCAGTGACCAGCGGATTATCATGGAAGCGCTCATCCTGCGTGGCATCAGGCACCACCATTACTTCCATCTGATTGATAGCGTGCGCGCAAAAAGACACGTCGCGACGCATATCGACTTCACCGACACCGGTGACCGCGGCAAAAAAGACATGGTCACTGCCTATCATATTGACAGCAGCCACTGGCATGTCAAACATGCGGGCAGCAATTTGAACCACAGGGTCCAGGCTTTTCACTAAACCTTCATTATTCAAACCATGGTCATACAAGGCTTGCAACCTTGATTGCTCATTGGCCAGTATTACAGGGCACTTCATCACAATCTCCTTATTTGAGAGCTTTTGACTGATGTCTTGGTGATCTACGGATGTATTGGTGGTCTAATGTAGTGGTTTAATTTAGCATAAATATAATTATTTTAAATGATGCCCTACAAAAAAAGCCGTAGCGGATGCCTCAGCGTGATGTTAGTCGTGATGCTTTTGCACATCCCCAATGTGGCTCTGGCCGCGCAATCTGGCCAGTTTGACTTGCTTCTGGCGTTCACGCAGCGACTCTTTTTTGTCTGCGGATAATTTATCAAAACAATAAGGGCAAGAGATACCTGCTTCATATTGTTCGCTTTGCATTTCTTCCTGGGTCAATGGCATGCGGCAGGCATAGCATTGGTCATGGTCGCCCACTTCCAGGCCATGTTTGACGGCCACGCGCTGGTCAAACACAAAACAATCCCCTTCCCACAGGCTTTGCTCTTGAGGAATGGTTTCCAGGTATTTGAGGATGCCGCCTTGCAGGTGATACACCTCTTCAAACCCCTGCTGCTTCATGAAAGAAGAGGCTTTTTCACAGCGGATGCCGCCGGTGCAGAACATGGCCACTTTTTTGTGTTTGTTTTTATCCAGGTTGTCGGCCACATATTGTGGAAACTCGCGGAAGGTCGTTGTCTTCGGATCGATGGCGCCCTTGAAGGTACCGATATGCACTTCGTAATCATTGCGCGTATCCAGCACAATCACGTCCGGGTCGGAAATAATGGCGTTCCAGTCTTCAGGCTTTACATACGTGCCCACCACGTCATTCGGATCTACGCCCTGCACACCCATGGTGACAATTTCTTTTTTCAGCTTGACCTTCATGCGGTAAAACGGATGACTATCCGCCCATGACTCTTTATGCTCCAAATCCACCAACCGTGGATCCTGGCGTAAATGCGCCAGAATGGCACGGATATCCTCAGGCGCACCAGCAATAGTGCCGTTAATGCCTTCATTTGCCAGCAGCAAGGTGCCTTTGATATGCAGCTTCTGGCAAGCCTCTAAAATCGGTTGTTGCAGGTCTTTGTAGTCATTCAGGGTGACGAATTTGTAGAGGGCGGCAGTGAGAAATTGGCTCATGTGAGAATGTGGTTCATTGCAAAAACGCGATTTTACCACTGTAACTCTATGATGCAAAAAGAAAAACGGGCGCAAGGCCCGTTCATCAATCATCGCAAAAGCAGTCTCTTAAGGCTGGATCACCAGGATTTCAGCTTTGCCCAGGCCACCCATATCGCCCATCCAGCGCTGCACGCGTTGGCTGCTGACCTGTGCAAAGCGGCTATCCAGCCGCTTGAAAGACTTATACAAGATATTGAGGAAAGGCAGTGTGTGAAAACCGCAGTCTATCCAGGTCGCTTGCGCGGCCGGTGTGTTCGCCAATAACAAGGTACCACGCTTCATGCCATAGCCCAGGTATGCGCCCGTTGTACCCAGTACACCCAGCGTGCCAGCCATCATGTCAGAAGCACAATAATCGCCGACGTTGCCTTCAATCAGCAACATGCCACGACGCATACGGTCGCCCGCACGGGCGCCGACGTTACCTTTGCAAATCAGCACGCCGTTTTGCAGTTGGGCGCCTAAAAAATCTCCGGCATCCCCTGTCACATTAATTTGTCCGCTGGTCATGCCAAAGCCGATATATTGATGGACAGAAGTGGTGTTTTTGAATGTCACGGCCGGGGCTTCTGAAGCCGTGTCGACACTCACTTCAAACACATCAGCCACGCTTAAGTTTGCAGCCAGTTTCATGGCTGTAATCTCGGCCACGGTTTTACCTTGCAAGGCTTGTGGCAACAAAGTGCGGCAATCGACACTGCGAGAGACAGCTTTCG
>Ga0208394_100396_pt1 | contig 12462 bp, 10 predicted proteins | sample LakWasMet58_HOW8_2_FD_183892 | JGI IMG/M metagenome (GOLD analysis project Ga0208394, IMG submission 183892) | Freshwater sediment methanotrophic microbial communities from Lake Washington under simulated oxygen tension - Sediment Metagenome... | ecosystem: Environmental > Aquatic > Freshwater >... | reverse complement strand
CTAAAGGCATTGTCGCAGCCATTGCTGATTTCTTACTTCAGCACAATGCCAATATTTTACACGCAGACCAGCATCAAGATGCGGAAAATAATCTATTTTTAATGCGTGTGGAATGGGATCTCACTGGTTTTAATCTGGATGAAGCCAGCTTTGATCAGGCATTCTCTGTGGTTGCCAATAAATTCAGTATGCAGTGGCAACTTAAGTTGTCTCAGCATAAAACGCGCGTTGCCATCATGGTATCGCAGTATGACCATTGCTTAGCTGATTTGTTGCATAGGCACAAAAGCGGCGAGCTGGCCTGTGAAATTCCATTAGTGATTAGTAATCATCGTGATACCGAAAGTCTCGTTAAATTCTATGGCATTGATTTTCACCATATTGAAGTTAATAAAGACAATAAAGCTCAAGCTGAGGCCGCGCAATTTAAACTGTTTGCAGATTACGGCATAGATTTAATTGTGCTGGCGCGTTATATGCAGATTTTGTCGCCAGATTTTGTGTCACGTTATCCACAGCGCATTATTAATATTCACCATTCTTTCTTGCCGGCCTTTATTGGTGCGCGGCCTTATCACCGTGCCTTTGAGCGTGGTGTTAAATTGATTGGTGCAACTAGCCATTACGTGACCGAAGTGCTAGACGAAGGTCCGATTATTGAGCAAGGCATCGACCGTATTTCGCATCGCGACCAAGTCGAAGACCTGATTCAAAAAGGGCGTGATTTAGAGCGCGTGGTGCTATCCAAAGCGGTGAGCTGGCACATTGAAAACCGTATTCTGCTGTACGCAAACAAGACGGTGATTTTTGACTAAGCAATAATAAAAAAAGCGAAGATAAATCTTCGCTTTTTTTATGGTCACCACCGTTAGGTATTAATCAGCTAACGGTGTGGTGTGCTGGGTATTTAGCCGTTCGGTAAAATGCTTTCATTTGCGAACAAGTCTACAATTTGTTCGCGCTTTCTAATTAAATGACATTGGCTGCCATCTACCATGACTTCCGCAACGCGTGGTCTCGTGTTGTAGTTGCTAGACATGCTCATGCCATAAGCACCTGCCGACATGATGGCCAACAAATCTCCCTCTTGTAAGGCCAGCTCCCTGTCGTGCCCTAAAAAGTCACCACTCTCACATACTGGCCCAACAATTTCATAGTTCACAGCGGCTTCATCACGTGGTTTTACTGCTTTAATATCATGGTAAGCATCGTAAAGTGCTGGACGCATTAGGTCGTTCATTGCCGCGTCTACAATCGCAAAGTTTTTGGTTTCAGTTTGTTTAATATACTCAACTTTAGTAACTAACACACCGGCATTGCCCACTAATGCGCGGCCAGGTTCAAATACCAGCTTCACATCACGATTACCCAGCTTTTCACGCATGGCTTTTGCGTAAGCAGTGAATTCCGGTGGTGTTTCATCGCTGTAGCAAATACCAATGCCGCCGCCTAGGTCGATATGCTGAATCTGAATATTATTTTCAGCTAACGCATCAACCAGCGCCAGCACGCGGTCAAACGCATCCAAAAATGGAGATAGCTCGGTGATTTGTGAGCCGATATGGCAATCTACACCGTGGATGGCGATATTGGACATTTCTGCCGCTTGTAGGTAAATGTCTAATGCGTCTTCATATGCCACGCCAAATTTATTATTTTTTAAGCCGGTAGAAATATAAGGGTGGGTTTTTGCATCCACGTTAGGATTTACGCGTAATGAAACCGGTGCGATTTTACCCATAGCGCCCGCTACGTCGTTTAGTCGCACAAGCTCGCTGGCTGACTCTACATTAAAGCAAAAAATACCAGCTTCCAACGCTGCGCGCATTTCTTCTGCAGTTTTGCCTACGCCAGAAAACACCACCTTTTTCGGGTCGCCGCCCGCCGCAATCACACGTGCCAGCTCGCCGCCAGATACGATGTCAAAACCAGCACCAAGCTTTGCAAACAAGTTTAAGATCGCAAGGCTAGGGTTGGATTTTACCGCGAAGCAAACTAGATGGTTTGAATCTTTAAAGCCGGCGCTAAAGCGCTCAAAAGCTTGGCTAAGTGCAGATTTGGAGTATACATAGCAAGGTGAGCCAAAGCTCTCTGTAATTTGGGTAAGTGCTACATTTTCAGCATGCAACACATTGTTTTTGAGTGTAAAAGTATTCACAGTAATGTCTTAACGATAGGGGTTAAAAGTGCTGGGTTTATTTGCTGGACGTGGCCGGCTGCGGGTATGCTTTCTCAGGTATATATAGCGGGCCTTTGGTGCCGCATGCGCTTAATGCGCTGCTTGAAATTAGCAGAAATATAATCAGTTTTTCGCGCATTGAAATCAGCCTTTTGTTGGTTATCTATCAGCTTGCAACGTGATAACGCATCTTGTCCCGAGAGTTAAGCAAAAAATTAAGTTGCCATTCTACCATTTTTTTACCTGCCGTTAGCTTGGTACAGAAGGCGGTAAGGTTCTATAAATTGATAGCAATAACCGTTTGTTAGGCTAAATTTGCCATTTGTCGGATGCTAATAGACATAGCCGATAATTAAGCAGAGGATTCACGCTAAGGGAAAAAGGAAAATTGCTATGAATATCTTACTAAATGAAAACAGTCTTCACTGTAAGCGCTTTAATGGATTGCAGAAAGGCTTTACGCTAGTTGAACTGATGGTTGTAGTTGCCATTATTGGTATATTGGCTTCAGTTGCTTTGCCTGCTTATACGGAGTATGTCAAAAAGGGTAAGGCGGCTGAGGCTCCGTCAAACTTAGCTAATTTAAAAGTAAGAATGGAGCAGTATTATCAAGATAATCGTACTTATGTAGGTGGGCCCTGTGCGCCTGTTAGTGATGCAAAGTATTTTGATTACAAATGTGAAGCTGCAACCGCCACTACTTTTGTTTTGGTCGCGGATGGTAAAGGCGACATGTCCGACTTTCAATTTAAAGTAGATCAAAACAACGTCAAATCATCAAAATATAGCGGCGTTACTGGTGCTACTTGTTGGCTAACAGGTAAGGGCGCCTCATGTTAGTTAAAACCTCTATGCGTACCACACTTGGCTTTAGCTTAGTTGAATTGGTGGTTGCTGTCGCTTTAATTGCGATATTAGCGGTTTTGGGTGTGCCTAGTTATAAAGAGTGGATAGAAAATACGCGTATTCGTAGTGCTGCTGAATCTATCCAGAATGGACTGCAAATGGCAAGGGCAGAAGCGGTAAGACGTAATACGAAAGTGCACTTCGTGTTTGCAGAAAACTCCGCATGGTCTGTGGGGTGTGAAGTCGTAAAAGGTGATTTGGACGGTGATGGTATAAGTGATTGCCCTGAGGTAATTGAAAGTCGTAAGCAGAGTGATGGCTCATCTGCAAGTGTAATTGTGCAGACAGACCCTGCCGATAAAACTAAGGTTATATTTGATAGTTTTGGTCGCACGTCAACTTCATTTACTTCAGTTCAAATTAGTTCATCTACTTTATCTGCTAGCCGCGCTTTACGCGTTACAGTGGGTGTGGGTGGTAATGTCCGAATGTGTGACCCAGCTGTGGTAGCTTCAACAGATTCGCGCAAATGCTAAATGTGTAAGAGGTGTGGAGTGACTAATCAATCAAACTATTTGAAAAAACGCGTAAATGCTCATGTGCTTAATACAAAAGCGCAGCAAGGCGTAATGTTACTTGAAGCGATGATTGCCTTAGTACTTTTCTCCATGGGTGTTCTTGCCTTAGTCGGCTTGCAAGCAGCGATGGTAAGTAATACGACAAATGCCAAATATCGAGCCGATGCCAGCTATCTCGCACAGCAAAGAATAGGTCAAATGTGGGCGGATTCCAACTCTGATGAAGATTCTGATGTTTTGAAGTTAGAGCAGAATACGCCAGTACCAGAGTTGCCTAATGGTCTGCGTACGGTGACACAACCTAATGACAATCAGTTTGTAGTAACTATCACTTGGCAGGCGCCAGGTGAAACTGAAAAGCATAATGTAGTAATGAATGCCACCATTGCTGGGTTAGATTGATACGCAATATTGAGTCAGGGGTTTTTGATGTTAATGAATACTAAAAGAAACGAGTCAAATATTCTGACACATGAGGATGCTAAACAAGCAGGTATGCGTGCGTATCAAGCGGGCTTTAGTTTGATAGAGATCATGGTGGGTCTTGTAATTGGCTTGCTGGTTACTTTGGTGATTATGCAGGTCTTTTCTGTGTTTGAAGGCCAGAAGCGTAGTACAACAGGCACGGCTGACGCACAAACTAATGGAAATGTAGCGTTATACAACCTTCAGAGAGATATCCAAATGGCAGGGTTTGGTTTGCCGGGGTTTGATAAAAAAAACTCCCCTTTTCAATGTAAACCAGCGCCTAGCTATGATGACCCTGCAACCCCCATTGTGGAAGATTATGATATGTTCCCGATTACCATAGTAGACGGTGGTACAGGCAGTGACGAGGTAACCGTGCGCTATGGCGATACGGCAATGGGCGGGGGCCCGACTAAACTATCTCAAAACCCTGCAGGAAACACGCTTTATGTGGAAAACAATATGGGTTGCAAGGCTGGTGATGTAGCAATTATTGTGTTTGGGCAAGTGTGTGCTATGGCAAAGGTTGACACAGTCCCTGTTGCACCTACTACTGAAATCAAGATTGTGCCTGATGTAGGAGGCAAGGTGGCAAACGCTGCTAAATCAGACGCTAGTATTTCATGTTTAGGTAATTGGAACTCAATCGTCTATAAAGTGAACAATGGCATGCTGGAGCGTACAGATAAAGATGGTGTCGCCCAAGTTGCTGCGGAAATTGTAGATATTCAAGCCCAGTATGGTCTTTCAGCTGTTGCCAGTAGTAATAGGATCGTAAAGTGGGAGAACGCAACCATTTTGGCAGACAGAAACACTATTAAGGCAGTACGTATTGCTATTGTGGCTAAAAATGGACAGTTAGAAAAAGAAAATGTTACTTTAAATGCGCCAGTTGCTTGGGCTGATGTGGCAGGCTCACCTGCTCCGGTGATCGATCTCTCAAAACTCCCAGATTGGCAGCGTTATCGTTACCGTGTCTATGAAACCATTGTTCCGGTGCGTAATATGATTTGGTCAAAAAGCACATTATGAGTAAATATATCATGAATTCATTGACGGGCTTTGGTGCAAGTTCTGTTGGCTATCACTCTCACAAGCTATGTTGCCTTACAGCTAAAGAGAGCAATCAAACTAACTGTGCATATCAAAAAGGGGTGGTGCTGTTTTTCGCCCTTATTGCATTAGTGGTGATGTCTTTGGCTGCAGTGGCGTTAATCAGGTCGGTTGATACTAATACATTAATTGCCGGTAACTTAGCCTTTAAACAGTCTGCCACTGCCTCCGCGGATGCTGGGCTTGAAACTGCACTGAACTGGCTAGATACTCACCAGTCAGACTTGGATGCAGATAAGGCGAGTAGTGGTTATTATGCTGCACCTGCAGAGAAATTAGATTCTTCAAAAAGTGCGAAGTCACGGTTTGATAATGGTTTTAGCTTGGCTACAGGTGTCGGTCTTAATAGTGGCAAGGACGGTAGTGGCAATACCATTGCTTATGTCGTCGAGAGGATGTGTGTACCTGGCACTAATTTGACGCCTTTAATAGGCAAAGCAGAAGATAAATGCCTAGTAGGGGCTGCTACTACATTCCCAGACGGTAAAGGAATTAAAGATGTGCCCGAAGCTGGAGGGCCACCATCAAGCCTAGGTGCTAGTCCATTGTACAGGGTGACTGTTCGAGTAGTAGGGCCCAAAAATACGCTTAGTTATACGCAAGCATTTGTTTATTAGGATTGAATCATGAAAAACTATCTACAGCGTCTATTATCTCTCTCAGCACAGGGTTTGCTACTTCTGAGTAGTATGTTACCGATACAGTCATTCTCAGCTACGGTTGATCTAGCGACGGTGCCTTTGGCGAGTGCAACCACAACCACTGTGTTACCTAATTTGATGTTTATTCTGGATAACTCAGGGAGCATGAAACAGGATTACACCCCAGATTACATTAGTGACGTTTTTAATAACCCAGCACCAAATGATAGGAACTGTCGTGATAGTGGTGATGATGGTACAACTGGTACTTCAGGCACCATAGGAACGGTGTATTCTGGGTATTTAAATGGAACAACTCGCATACTTGATATGTGCGTGGTAGGGGATGTGCCCTATATGAATAGTGATATGAATAGCCAGTATTACAATCCGGCTATTCGTTATATTCCTGGTGTTAATGCAGATGGTCTAAGCCGTGGCGACCAAACCGACCCTACTAATGTAAGAACAGACTCTTACAATAAGCAAAACACCACGCAATTATTAGCAACAGCTAACTATACAAATATTATTACTAACTACCCTGACCGGGTATGGTGCACCAAACAAAATCCAAGTGCTGCAGAGTTGAGCAATACGAGTGTTTGTCGAAAAAATAGCGACTATCTTTATCCTGATGCAACCTTTAAATATGGTCGGACTTTAGGCGTACCAGATCAGCAAGCGACTACGCTCATGCTAGGTGGTGTGATTAAAACGTTTGGTGGACCCTATTATTACTCAGTGATACCTACCGAGTATTGTAGTGAAGCCGAGCTCGTCAATTGTGTGACGTCTTCAACATCTACAACTGTAGCTGGCGTGGCTTATACTTTTCCTGCGAAATCACGCTGGTGCAGTGATACTGCCCTTACTACTTGTAAATCAACGCGCTCCGGTGCTTATGTTTATCCTCGCTACATTGGCGCTAATACAGCCGGTGTCGCCGCGGTTGGCTCATTTGTAGTTTCCGGTGTGAGTAGTGGCACTACTACAGTTAGCAGTATTAAAGTAGGTACTGTTGAGATTATGGGGGGAGCGGGAGCCGGTTGTGGAGTAGCCTCATCAACCTCAGCATCATCGGTAAGTAATAGTGATAGGCGTAGAGCTTTTGCTAATGCGATTGTAAGCAAAATTAATAGTTGTGTTTCAAATCCAGAATATACAGCAAGCTCTAATGATGCCAATAGTCCTATCATTACCATTACCTCAACTATCGCTGCCGGAGCAAATGGTAATGGACTCATTTCCATCAGTACTTTAACCAATAGTCCTTCGTTTGGCACTACTGTGCATGTAGCAGGCGGTGTGACTGGATCATCTAAACCACCTTATACTTTTGCACGTACGGATATTACGTCTCTGAACAATAGCTATCCTAAATTTAGCGGTCGTACGGATTGCTCGCCAACAGATTGTAGCTATGCGGCGGAGATTGTTAACTTTGCTAATTGGTATACTTATTACCGCACCCGTATGCAAGCCATGAAAACGGCAGCAAGCTTGGCTTTTAAACCAATTGATAATCGCTACAGAGTAGGTTTCATCACAATTGCTGACCAAAGTAATAATTACTTGCCCATTAACAAGTTTGATGCAGGTACGGCAAGCAGCCAGAAAGAGCTATGGTATAGCAAGCTTTTTGGTATTACACCTAGTAGCAGCACTCCGTTGCGTTCGGCACTTGCAATGGTGGGCAGAATTTATGCGGGGAAAAAGCCTGTGGGTTCTTCAGACCCGGTGCAGTACTCTTGCCAGCAAAATTTTGCATTGTTAACAACGGATGGTTATTGGAATACCGATAGTAATTCGGATGTTAAAGATATTTCTGGTACGGGACAAGTAGACAATATGGATGATGGCCCCGATGTACCATTACCCATGAACGAAGGGAGTGGCAAAAGTATTAATAGCTTAGCGGACGTAGCTAAATATTATTATGATACTGATTTACGTACAGATAATTGCACCGGACCGTTAGGATTTGATGTTTGCGAGAATAACGTGTTTGTGAGTGGTACCGATAATAACCCGCAACAGCACATGACTACTTTTACCTTAGGCTTGGGTGTTGACGGTACGTTGATGTATAGCAGCGATTATAAAACTGCAACTTCTGGTGATTTTTATAAACTTAAAAAAGGTTTAGGTAGCCCTACTACAGTGGAATGGCCTGTACCTGTTGCAGACACTGAAACCGCAGTGGATGATCTCTGGCATGCGGCGGTTAATGGGCAAGGTACTTATTTTAGTGCTAAAGATCCAGCGCAACTTACAAAAGGGCTTAGTGAAGCATTATCACAAATCAATGCCAAAATTGGTGCGGGTGCAGCCGCCGCAACTAGCACCCTTAACCCTGTGAAAGATGATAACTTTGCGTATCTGGCAAGTTATACCACCGTTAAATGGGCAGGCAACCTAGAGAAACGAACAATTGATATCAACACGGGTGATGTGAGTGAGACCGCACAATGGTGTGTTGAAGATATTATTACAGCGCCATGTGCCGCACCAAGTTCCATAGTGTCCGAGCCAAGTGGCTCTAGTAGTAAATACTTTTGCTCCACCCCTAATGCCACAAGTTGTATTGATGGTGTAATGGATGGGACTAATTGTAAGATAGAGGTTAATCCTGCTTGCCCTGGTACGATGACTAAAACTATAGCAGACGGTTTTAGTAATAGGCATATTTACATGAATAATGCCGGCTCTCTTGCTAGTTTTACTTATGCAAATATGACTGCAACGCAGCAGTCTACTTTTAAATCAACCAATTTAGCAACACAGTTAAGTCAATGGACCTCACTAGATCCTGTTACTCAACAGCCGTTTGCAGTGGAAGCGAATTTGGTGAATTTTTTACGAGGTGAAACTGCATATGAGGACCGTGGCACCAACACAGCTACAAAGCGCTTATTTCGTTACCGCGAGGCTTTCTTAGGAGACGCGCTTGAGTCGGCACCTGTATATGTAGGTAAGCCAGTATTTAAATATAGTGAGAATAACTATCCTAGTGGCATCGATGCTAACCGAGCTCGCAATGTATATCTAGGAGCTAATGATGGTATGTTGCATGCTTTTGATGCAGATACCGGTAGTGAGCGCTGGGCTTACGTGCCTAGTATGGTTATTCCTAACATGTGGAAGTTAGCAGATAAGAATTATGCAACTATGCACACGAATTATGTGAATGGGACGTCTACAGTATCTGATGTGTATGACGGAGCTACTTGGAAAACGATATTAGTAGGTGGCCTCAATGGTGGTGGCAAAGGCTATTATGCATTAGATATTACTAATCCGAACCTACCTATTTTACTATGGGAGTTTGGCTACACCGATTGTAATGGATGCACCAGAACCGATAATGACATGGGCTACAGCTATGGAAACCCTGTAATTACTAAAACAGACGGTAAATGGGTCGTGGTGTTAACGTCAGGTTATAACAATACAGGCGGCAGTAATGGGGGTAAGGGCGTTTTATATGTGCTGAATGCGCTGACAGGAACCCCTTATATTCCAAAGATTGTTACGCCTGTAGCCACTGCCGATACCCCTAGCGGGCTCGCTAAAATTATCGCTTGGTCTGACTCTGAGAATGCTGAAGTAGATAATAGGGCACACTGGGTTTATGGAGGTGATTTACTAGGCAATTTATGGCGTTTTGACATAAGTGCGACGCCAACAGGTACTAACCCCAAACTCGTGGCGATATTAAAAGACCCTGCAGGAGTTGTACAACCGATTACTGCTAGGCCTGAGTTAGGTGAAGTAGGAGACTCTCGAGTTGTATTCGTGGGCACAGGTAAATATCTTGAATTAAAAGATTTAATTGATAAACAGCAGCAGTCACTTTATGCAATTAAAGATAGTGATGGCGCAACAATAGTTAACCCACGTGACACTTTGGTTGAGCAAAAACTTAGTGCCCCAAGTTCAACACGTACAGGGACTACAAATAAGGTGGATATGAAAACCGGGAACGGTTGGTATGTAGATTTTTACGTGCCAGGGGGTGGTGATATCACTACCGCAGCAGAACGTCAAAACGTTAAAGGTCAGTTAGTAGCAGGTACGTTGCTTGTACCGACTACAATTCCTTCGAATGCTGTTTGCAGTCCGGGTGGTTATAGTTATTTAAATTACTTTAGTTATGACAATGGGCAGCCGCCTAACCCGTCAACCGGACTGGTTTCTACTAAAACCAATGCGCCAATTGTCGGGGTTAATGTGGTATACACTAATGGGAGTCCAAGTGTATCTGGTGTTACTGCAGATGGGAAAATTAAAAAAATCGTTACAGAATTTAACAAAGGTAATGCTAAGTTTAATAAAAAACGCGTTATCTGGCGTGAACTATTAGATTAGTGGGGGTGTTTAAATTAAAGAGCGGCTAGTCCGCTCTTTAATTTTGTCGCTACCAAGAGATACTTTTCTCTGGGTTTAAAGGTGGGTTGGTGGTGATTTTGGAGATAACTTGTTCGATTACACTGCCATTTTTTTCGGTTTTACGAATCTTTATCGGTAAGTTCTTATAGTCTGTGGCTAGCCATAATTCGGTCTTCTCTTCATTATTAGCGTTAGCTTTGATTAAATGGATTGCATTTAGTGCACCAATTTTTGAGTAGATGATTTCCTCACCCACAAAGCGATAGTTGTAATTACGCAATGTTTTACCATTGGTCACGTTAATCGCGTTGGACTCCAACGGTGGTGTGAACATGAACTGATACATAAAGCTTAATAAATCTTGTGTGCCAATTTCTAGTTTTTCGGTTTTTTCGCCTTTCTCAGTACGCATCGTCAATGTGCTGTCATCCCAGTGAAAATTAGCAGTCTGTGATTTTTTGTTGCCGTATCGATACGAATAATAGCTTGGCTTTAAGCCGCTTTCTGTCACAGAGCCTTGGCTCTCTTGTACAAGATTCTGAAAGAATAAAGCAGTTATGCCCTGGGCCTCGATGGTGCTTTTGATTGAATAACCACCGGACTTATCTATGTTGAAGGTGATGCGTGCATTACCTACTGCACTTTTACTCCCACCTTGAAATACCTCAAATTCTGTTTCTATATACAGCGGTGCTGCTACTGCCGCAGCTTGCTCAGAGATTGATGGTTCTGTGGGCGCAAGCACATCATTTTGCTTAATAGGCTCAGGCTCTACTGGCGGCGGTGGTATATCTGTGTCGTCGATTGCTGGGAAGTCAATTTCATCTTCTCTAGACGTGTCGATACTATCAACCGGCTTAGTATTTTCAGTACTGGCCGCTTCAGCTTTTGCTGGCTTGGGTTTGGGTGCAATTTTTTCTACGGTTTTTTTTACCAAAACGGGTGCTGGTGCTTGCACTAGCTGTACATTGAGAGGCTGATGGTCGTCACCTATGTTTGGCAGTGTGAAAGAGAACTCCGAAAAAAATAGCGTATGCAATAGCAAGGACACCATCACAGCAGCTATAAGGGCTTTATGAGCTTTAGCATGTGATTTAAGGGTATGAAACATTTGGTTGCTTAGCTAGTGATGGCTGCCTCTAGGTGAGGTGTCAGTGATAGATATTTCATTATAGAGTAACTTATGGGTAATGATGCCATTGATTAGTCCGAAAAACAGCGCAGCCATGGCAAAAATAGGCACTAAATAAGCCACGCTGGCATGTGGAATCAACCATAGCCTTACTATAATCAATTGCCCTGCTATGTGTGCAAAAGCAGCGAGTATGCTTAACGATACTGGGCCAAAGTGTTCTTTTGGTAAGTGCGTACTTAACCATAATACACCTAGACTCAGCAATGCGCCGGCTAGGCTGAGTATAAAACTAGGCGATAGAAAATGCCCTAGCAACAGGCTGCTGGCAAATACCCGTAGTATGCTCACCCAAGCTGCGCTGGCAAAGCCATATTTAAATAATACATAGAGCGTTACTATGTTTGCGATGCCTGGTTTTACGCCGGGTAATGGCGATGGAACCACGGCCTCTAGCATGTGCAACGCAATGGCAAGCGCGGCCAATTTAGCAATGCGGTGGTCTTCTATGGTGGTTTTGATCTGCATCGTCAATCGCGTATCTATAGGTTTATCGTGTATGAGATTTACCGCGTAATACTAGTGCTAATAACTGAGCGAGTCATAATGTTTTGTTTCACCAATCAGTTCTAAGCTGAGTTGATTGGGTAGGCAAACCGAGGCCTGCCCCGAGCGTGATAGCCAGCCTTGGTGTACGCAGTATTGATTATGGCATGGGGATTGGGAAAATCTCGCTTTGCCATTCATGATGCTCACTGTGGCATTGCCAATCGCGCCCTCTACGTGGATGTCCCTTTGTTGGTTGAGGCTGTATGTGCCGTATATGGTGTCACCAAGCCGAATTTGTACGCGGGCTGCACCCTCGTACGACCACAGTTGCTGAAATAATGCGGCCACTAAGACGATGCTAATGGTTAGTACGCACCAATCACCAATCCGCATGACATGGGTTCTGGTTTTAATTGTGGTTTTAATGCCGCGCAGTAGCTTGAGCATGTAAGTGCTTCTTAAAGTCTGCATCCAGCCAAGTGAGCTTGGTTTGCATTTCTGGCGTCACAAAAACTTGAGCGGCTTGATCAATCACCATGTAGTGTTGGACGCCCATGGCTGCTG
>Ga0208394_100381_pt1 | contig 12959 bp, 14 predicted proteins | sample LakWasMet58_HOW8_2_FD_183892 | JGI IMG/M metagenome (GOLD analysis project Ga0208394, IMG submission 183892) | Freshwater sediment methanotrophic microbial communities from Lake Washington under simulated oxygen tension - Sediment Metagenome... | ecosystem: Environmental > Aquatic > Freshwater >... | reverse complement strand
GCCTGTCACGCCGGGGGTCGCGGGTTCGAGTCCCGTCCGCTCCGCCAAATAAAAAGCCCTGATTATTCAGGGCTTTTTTCTTTTCTGCATTTCTGTCATCTCTTTGCTATTCATATCCGCCTTTCAGTTTTGCATTTCAATTTAGATTGAATATTTAAATCGATATTTTTTGCATTGCGTCATGCATGGATCTCAAGCTTTCGGCATGCACATTTAATAATGCTTCATTCTAAGCATCCCGTACTGATGCGCCCACTTGTTTCCTGCCAATAAAGCCGCTGTCAAAGTATGAACACTAGGCTGGAATCCGGCGATATTGGCAGGTTTATGGTATAGTTTACCGTTGCAAAAAATCAGGTAATGGAAACTATAAAATGTTGGAAGCACTAAGAAAACATACACAAGGATGGATGGCAAAAGTCATTCTGGCGCTGATTGTGGTGCCATTTGCATTGTTTGGCATCGACTCCTATTTAAATCAGGCCGGTGGTCAAGTCGCTGTGGCCAAAGTAGATGGCCAAAAGATCTCTTTACAGGAGTTCTCTAACGCGGTTGAAAATGCACGTAACTACATGCAGTCACAAGGGCAAAAAGTTGATCCAGCCATGCTGGAAAGCCCGGCATTCAAGCAATCTGTGCTGGATGGCATTATTACCCGCCGTTTGGTAGAAGGCGCAGTTCAGGACTATCGCTTCAAGATCAGTGATGAGCAATTGAGCCAACACGTATTAGGGATGCCAGAATTTCAGAGCAACGGTAAGTTTTCTGAAGAGACTTATAATCAGCTGCTGACGCAAAATAAACTGACCCCAGCCAAGTTTGAACAAAGCGTACGTAAGGACCTAGCTGTACAGCAGGTGCGTGATGGTTTGACTAACCTGGTGTTTATGCCGAAAAAAGTGGCTGAGCAATCACTCATGTCAGAGTTTGAGCAACGTGAAGTCACTGTGGTTGACGTTAAAGTGTCTGATTTCGTGAATCAGGTCAACGTCACACCAGAGCAAGTGCAAGCCTATTACAATCAGCATAAAACCAAGTTCATCGCGCCAGCCAAGGTGAAGCTGCAATTTGCTTTGCTGACGGCCGCTGGCTTGATGGGGCAGGTAAGTGTGACGGATGCAGAGCTGAAGCAGTTCTACGACGAAAATGCAGCTAAATTGCAAGGCGACGAACAGCGTCAAGCCAGTCATATCCTGATTGGCTTCAGCAGTACAGCAACGCCAGCTGAAAAAGCAGCCGCCAAAGAGAAAGCCGAGACTATTCTTAAACAAGTCAAAGCCAACCCCAAGAGCTTTGAAAAGCTGGCGATTGAAAACTCTCAAGATACGGGCTCTGCTGGTAAAGGCGGCGATTTGGGCAGCTTTGGCCGTGGCGCGATGGTGAAACCGTTTGAAGACGCAGCCTTCTCGATGAAGGTCGGCGATATCAGTGACTTGGTTGAGTCCGAGTTTGGTTACCACATTATCAAGCTGACTGGCATTACTGGTGAGTCTTCTGACTTTGATTCTGTGAAACTCAAACTGAAAGCAGAATTGCTGTTCCAGAAAGCACAAGCCAAATATGCAGAACTGGCCGATGACTTCGGTAACACTGTCTACGAGCAATCCGGCAGCCTGGACCCGGTCGCCAAGAAGTTTAATGTACAAGTACAAACCTCTCCAGCGATGAGCAAAGACGAAATCTCTAAATTCTTTAAGAGTGATCGTTTTGCAACCTTGGTATTTTCTGATGAAGTACTGAAAGAAAAGCGCAATACCGAAGCGGTTGAAGTGTCGCCAAACAACTTGATCGCCGGACGCGTGGTCGAGTATGCGCCAGAAGCGCCACGTAGCTTTGATGAAGTAAAAGGTGGCATTGAGGCATTGTTGAAAGCCGAAGCCGCAGGCAAACTGGCACAACAAAAAGGTGAAGCACTGCTGGCAGACCTTAAAGCAGGTAAAGCGACGGATACGGACTGGATCACTCCGGTGACTATCGATCGCAGAAACGCACAAGGGTTGAGCGATGGCGTGATGAGAAATGTGTTTAAGGTGAATACGCATACCTTGCCAGCCTACTATGGTTTTAATGAAGCTAATAAGGGCTACACCGTGATTAAAGTGATTGCGGTTAACCAGAAGCTCAAAGACCAGCCGGACGTGGCTGACAGAGCGTTTAAAGCCTATCAGGCGGCATTGGGCGATGAAATGTCCCATGCTTATGTCGGTTCACTCAAAGCCAAGAAAGATATTCAGTTCAATGCGAAAGTATTGTTATCAAAAGGTAATGAATAATTTAGCGAGCTGAAGTAAAGAAAGGAGGGCATTGCCCTCCTTTTTTATTTTGTATAGAGAGGTTTTTATTGCGAACTGGCAAGAAAACTCAAAGCGGTTGTACTACCAGGTGAAAGCAACCAGGCAAGCGCGGCACAGTTAAGAGTAATCGTCATCCAGAATAAGAGTTGGAAAGAAAGCTTTTTCGATTTGTGGCGAAACCACCTTTGTGCCAGGATTGCGCCCGGCCAGCCACCAATCAATGCCAGTATATGTAATGTAATTTCTGGTGTGCGTCTCAGATTTCGCTTGGCTGCTGATTTATCTCGCTGATAGACGATCAGCGACAAAAGGCTTGCTGCGATATAAAGGTAAAAGATAAGTGGCTGTAGTTTGCTCAAAAAGACCGCGGTAGCCATGCAGGCAAGAAAAACAATGGCAAAAAGTAACAGAAAGGTACCATCTTTGGATCGTACTGCATCATCAATGTATTTAACGTGTTCAGCCTGCAGTTTTCCATTTGCAGCCTTTTTGACTGTGTAAGTCACAATGTCATTATTCATCGGTCGGCGATAACGGTTCGTAAAAGCCGTAATATGAACAAACATCTGGTTGCCACCACCATGCGGCGTGATAAAACCAAAACCTTGTTCGTCTTTCCAAGAGGTGACTCTGCCTTGATAGCGCATAACACGATTACCTAACATTTTTAAATCTATGGCTCGTCTGTCAAATTAACTTTGGCTATTTTGACAGTGGAGCGCTTGTGAATACTATAGTAGATGATTGGTAAGGTTTGGTTGCGAAGTACGCTTTAGCGCGTCCCCTTGATGGATGGGTTATGCATTACCGAATGATTGCCATTATTAAGGAAAGCACAAAAAATCCCCACCCAAGATACTTAAAAACATTTGCGAATAGCTTGTAATTTGTTTCGTTGTTACGTTTGTCGTAATGGTCGACGACCACTGAGAGCATCACTAAACAGGCACAAATAAATGCTGCATACATTATCCAAGCAGGGACATCGTGAAGATGAATGTCTTTAGAGCGTTTACCCGGGATATACAGATCGTTAACCCAGACACCATATGCTCCATAGGCAGCTAGCAAAATAGAGAAAGCAATATTTTGCATTCTTTCATTTGCAGGTATGTGATTAGGAGTGTAGTTGGTGTCTTTATACATAACGTTTGAATTAAGGGGCTGGCTTTAGCAAGTCCCGCTTGATGGAGGGGTTAGGTCGATTTGCTATCATTTTTAACAACTATCGTGGACGCAATGAAGTCGCTCAGTCTGCGATGTGCGCCAAAAAATATTAGAGCCCAATCAAGGAGGCCTAGCGGAAACGTAGCGTTTCGTAGAAATGATTGAAACAAAGAGCAGGGAAGCTTCGTTTCCTTGTGAATTACCCGAATATTTAGAAGCTGTTTACCAACACTTTGACCATTAGGTAAAGCGTCTGAGAACAGGAAGTATAAGAAACCAACAGCAAAGCCCAAATATACAGCGGACTCTCTGCCGATAAAAAAATCAGATACGTAGAACACTATTATTCCGAGCAAATACGAAACCAGCCCATCTATGAATTGCCCTTGAAACCGTTTTCCTGGATGGGCCAGCTTAATTGACGATTCTATTTGTTGTGAGCTCATGTGCTAATTGCCTAACATTTGAATTAAGGGGCTGGCTTTAGCGCGTCCCGCTTGAAGGATGGGTTAGCCTTGAACCTATTTTGTGAAAAGCAGTTTTACCAATATTACCTCTGCTGCCACAAAATAAATCTCTACAATTGCCGCCTATATCTTCTAAGGTTGCATGATTGGATTTGAACGTAAGTTTCAACTGGCATGAAGTGTCACTAACTTGGTATTGATATGTATTTTTTTCTAGTTTTTCAGCAACACCGCTAGCACTGCATATATGAAAGTTGGCTCCATAAATATAGAACCAAAACTTTAGGTTTTGGTTTGTTTTGTCGCCAATGACAAGATCATCCGTTACTTGAGCAATTTCATTGGGATGTCCGACAGCACCACCAATGCTGGTTTGGTTGATATATTTGATTGGGGGTGAAGAAAAAGCAGGCATTTCAGCTTCTTCGCCTACGGCTAGGCCGTAGATGTTACATAAAATTATAATAAGCAGAAACTTTTGATAGATATGCATTTGAATGGCTAACGTTTGAGATAAGGGGCGTGCTTTAGCGGGTCCCGCTTGATGGATGAGTTATGCTGCATTTAATGCCTCGTTGACAACTTTTTTCATAAGTTCTTCATCGTCGATTAATTCTCGATAGAGCTCATATTTTAGTTGCCCATCATTTACCTGACGCTCAATAAAAATAACTAGCCGCCAAGCATCTGGATTTGGTTTATCAAAATCGAAGTTAATGCCACCAACATTAGGTGTTTTGAATATATCAACACCAATGCCGTGAGTTCGAATGAACCAAGAAGTGGCTGGTATTTGGCGAATGCCCTTATTCTCTTTGTTTAGAATATCTTCTGCACGCTCCAAGTTGAACGTTCGGACTAGAAGTTCTTTTGCCCATGCCATTTGGGCATACCAAAGTGGTATTGCTTGGCGAACTAACTCAATGTGTGATTTATTCATGAGGCATAACGTTTGAATTAAGGGGCGCCATTAGGCGTCCAGCTTGAATGACGGGTTAGGCTTTGGATAGCTCTTCATATATTTGAATAACATGTGCTGGCTCAAATTCTACCAATGCCCCGTGGCGAAGCTCATTTGTACAATAAGGGTCGTTATCCAACTCACCAATATAACCATTTGTGGTCCGCTCTTTAACCATAACCCACATTCTCTCAACATGCTGCTCACTCTCCAGTGAAATTCGAAATATCAATTTCACCAACTCACCTGGTAATAAATTTTCTCGTTCTACTTGGCTTGGTATCCAGAATGTTTCTGGAAACTCTTGATTCAACTTTTCACCATTATCAAGCGTGTAGTTCATTGAAAGCCTAACGTGTGACATAAGGGGCTGGCGACAGTAGTGGCACAGCCATTGTTATTAAAATTGTATGCATCGAAGAAAGCTCTCGCCAGTCCCTCGGATGGGTTAGGGATTTGCATGTTTACTCAAAAGACCTCTTATGGCGAGCTTTTACCCACTCAAGATCAACTTGACCGTTAAAACCAACCACAGAATCAACCATACAATAGGGACATATTGCAGTTTGTGATGAATCTTCCCCATCGCACCATCCGACCACCTCTGAGGGCGGGAACTGTTTGAAACAGTAAAAACACACTGCTATTTCGCTAGCTAGTAGCGCTTTTCGGTTAAATGTGCAATCACACGTACGCATCACGAACCTTAACGTAAATTAGACACCAAAAGCGAATTTAATATTTTATTGGGAACGGTGTATATAAACATAAAATTATTCATTATTTTTAATAATCATATAGTTACTATTTTTTCATGCACCACTTTTAATTCTATTTATATTTTAGTGCACCTTGTCTTTGCTTACCGTTTTAGATAGCGGCGAATCAGTTCTAAGTAATTTACTGCATTATTGTTAAATCATGCAAGCACTCAGCATTGAGCTGTAAAAAAACGCCTGACTTTGAGAGTACAGGCGTTTTTATTGTGCTAGAAAATCGTTTAGTCGATTTGACCTGCGGCAGTAATGTTCATGCCACCATCCACGTAGGTGATTTCACCAGTGACGCCAGAAGCCAGGTCACTAGACAAGAAAGCGGCAACGTTACCGACTTCTTCAATTGTGACGTTGCGGCGCAGCGCGGCGTGTTTCTCGTTAAAGCCGATCATTTTATCGAAGTCGGCGATGCCTGAAGCAGCCAGCGTTTTGATCGGGCCTGCAGACACTGCGTTAACGCGGATGCCACGTGGGCCCAGGCTTTGTGCCAGGTAACGTACGTTGGCTTCCAGGCTGGCTTTAGCCACGCCCATGACGTTGTAGTTAGGCATGGTGCGTTCTGCACCCAGGTAGCTCAGTGTCAGCAAGCTGCCGTTGCGGCCTTGCATCATTGGGTAGGCGGCTTTAGCCATGGCGGAGAAGCTGTAGGAGCTGATATCGTGCGCGATATGAAAGTATTCGCGGCTGATATTGTCCAGGTAGTCACCATCAAGGGCGACTTTAGGCACGAAGGCGATAGAGTGTATCAAGCTGTCCAGGCCATCCCAGACTTTAGCCAACTCTACGAACAGGTTGTCGATTTGCGCATCTTCAGCAACGTCACAGGGTAAAACAATGTCGGACTCGAAGTCAGCAGCCAGGTCGCGCACACGCTTTTCGTGTTTGTCGACTTGATAGGTAAAGGCCAGTTCAGCGCCTTCACGCTTCATTGCGGCAGCAATGCCATAAGCGATTGAACGGTTGCTCAGCAAACCGGCAATCAGAATTTTTTTTCCAGCAAGAAATGCCATGCTTGTTCCTGTTTGGTAATTTGGTTCAGTTAATTGGGTTAGCGGGTGTGAGAACGCGGGTCAAACACATCACGCAAACCTTCGCCGAGCAGATTATACCCTAACACGGTAATTAATATGGCAAGTCCGGGGTAGAGCGAGAGCCACCAGGCAAACTGGATATACTCCTTGCCGTCCGTGAGAATGTTGCCCCAGGAGGCTTGTGGCGGTTGCACACCGAGGCCCAGAAAGCTCAGGCCAGATTCGAGCAACACGGCACTGGCAATGCCTAGTACCACGCTGACTAATACAGGCGTGAGGCTATTAGGCAGGCAGTGTTTAAAAATGACGCGCCAGTCTTGCGCGCCCAAGGCGGTTGAAGCGGTGACGAATTCGCGCTGGGTCAGACTCAGAAACTCGGCCCTGACCAGGCGTGTGACGCTCATCCATGAGGTGAGGCCAATCACGATCATGACGTTGGTAATCGAAGGGCTTAAAAAGGCGATCACCGCGAGAATCAGGAAAAAACTGGGGATGGAGAGCATGATGTCGACTAGGCGCATGATGGCGGTGTCTACCCAGCCGCGGTAGTAACCAGCCAAGGCGCCGAGAATGACGCCAATCACGGTCGAAATACCCACGGCAACTAAGCCGACCAACAAGGATACGCGGCCGCCAAACAGCATGCGGCTCCAGACATCACGGCCAAGGCCGTCGGTGCCCATCCAGTGTTCGGCTGAAGGCGCAACCAGGATTTGTTTGACTTGAATCGCATCCGGGTCATAGGGCGCGATCAATGGCGCGAGCAGCGCAAGCAGCAGAATGACGCCGATTAAGCAGAGCCCGGTCAGCGCCAAAGGATTTTGCAGGATTCTTTGCATCGTATGTTCTCTGCTTATCGTTCTCTATTTAGCGTTGCGGCATGACGCCTCTGCGCAGGCGCGGATCTGCCCAGGCATAAGTAAGGTCGGCCAGTAGGTTGCCCATCAGGGTGAGTGCTGAGCCTATGGTCAAAATACCCATGACAACGGGAAAATCACGCATCATGACGGCTTCGTAAAATAATTTACCCATGCCGGGGATGGCAAAAATGGTTTCAGCGATGACGGAGCCGCCAATCAGGCCGGGCAGCGATAAGCCGATCAGGGTAATCAGCGGTAATAGCGCGTTGCGCAAGGCATGGCGGTAAGTGACGGTACGATCACTGAGGCCTTTTGCCCTCGCGGTGGTGACGAAATCCTGGCTCAGTACATCCAGCATGCCGTTTTTAACAAACATGGTGACACCGGCGAGGCCTGTGATAGCTGGAATCACCACGGGCAGAAATAAATGCATAAACAGGTCCTGGCATTTTTGCCAGGCGTCGAGCTGGGCGTAGTTGAGGCTATGCAGGCCAGAAATGGGAAACCATGGGTGAATCACGCCTAGCCAATACATCAACAATAAAGACAGCCAAAAACCGGGAATAGAGAAACCAATAAAGTTAAATAGCGTGATGCTACGGTCTGGCCACTGCCCATACTTCTTGGCCGCAATGACGCCCAGCGGCACGGCCAGTGTCAGGGTCAACAACAAGCCGACGATATTCATCAGCAGCGTGATAGGTAACGCCTCTTGAATCATGCCAGGCGTCGTGTTTCCTTCTTTATCGGTTTCTGCCCAAAACACCGGTTTTTGGTGGCTGGCAAACGAGTGGCCAAAGTCCAGGTGCACCATGCGTTGCAGCCACAAGCCATATTGCACGATGATGGGTTTGTCTAAATGATACAGTTCGCGCAGTTTTTGGCGCGATTCTTCAGATGATTTGGGATCAAATGCCGCTTCGCTGCTGGTGATGTCGCCAGGTGCCAGGTGCATGATAAAAAAGGAAATCAGGCTGATGCCGATCAACATCGGAACCATCCACAATACGCGCCTGATCAAATAATTAAGCATGCCTATTCTGCCTGTATTTGCGTGCGCCTGAGTGGCTCAGGGACGTACCACTTTTGTGAGTCGTAGCCGACGCCTGCTGGCGGTACCGGATTCATAATACCTTGTATGCGCTTATGGATGGCCGTCAGGCCGTAGCCTGCAGATAAATACACCAGTGGGCTATCATCATAAAGCACCTTGGCAAAATCATGATAAATCTGCATGCGCTTTTCCGGATCAAATTCCAGGCGACCTTGCTCGAGTAATTTATCCACGGCTGGATTGTTATAGCCAATAAAATTGAATTGCCCAGGCTTTTGCTGGCTGGAATGCCAGATGGTGTATTGATCCGGATCTAACCCCAAGCCCCAGCCCATGACGACCGCGTCAAAGTCGCCTGGTTTAATAAAATTGGTCAGCAGGCTGGCCCATTCCAGGGTGCGGATATGCGTTTCAATGCCGACTTCTTTTAAACGGCGCTGGATAATCACCGCTGTTTTTTCGCGCTGTTTATTGCCGAGGTTAGTCAGCACTTCAAACGATAATTTTTTGCCGTTGCGTTCCACAATGCCGTCACCGTCACTGTCTTGGTAGCCTGCTTCTGCCAGCAGTTGTTTTGCTTTCGCTGGGTCGAATGGGTAGGGTGTCAGTTGTGGATTGCTCCAGCGGGTGCCGGGCTTGTAAGGGGAAGCAATGGCAATTCCCAAGCCTAAGTAAACGCCGTCAATAATTTCTTGCTTGTCTATGGCGTAATTAATGGCTTTACGGACGCGTACATCATCAAATGGTTTGCGTTTAAGGTTAAAGCCAAGATAGGTGTAGCTATTGCCTAGCTCTTTATACTGATTGAGCCTGGCTTGCAAAGCCGGGCGCGATGGAATGATGCGCGCATAGGTAATCGGGTCCATATTCATGCTGTCAATGTTATCAGCCATTAACTCCAGGAATTGTGCCGCAGGATCGGGGATAATGCGCTCAATCAAATGGTCAATGTTGGCCGGGCCTAACACGGATTTAGGATTCTTTTCCAGTTTGATATATTCACCATGTCGCCATTCTTTTAACTGGTAATAATGGCTGCTTAACGGTTTTTGCGCAAAACTGGTGGTGCGGATATCCTGTCCTGCCAGTTTATGTTTGGGCAATACTTGCAAGCTGGCCCAACTCTCGAGTGCTGGCGCAAACGGTTGTGAATAATGCACGATAAACGTGCGTGTATCCGGTGCTTCGGCTTTGGTCACGAGCTGGTAGTCTGAGGCATACGGACTATGCGTATTTTCATCGGTAATCAGTTGCCAGGTGAAGAGGATATCCGCGCTAGTAAGTGGTTTGCCATCCGCCCATTGCAAGCCCGGTTTCAATTTAAAGGTAATGGTTTTCTTGTCATCGGCCACTTGCCATGACTCAGCCAGCTCACCGGTCAGATCCAGATTCTGGTCATACTTGAGCACTGAGTTAAACAGGTAAGCGCCAATCGCCAGAGAGGCAGATTCACCTGCAACCATACCTATCATACTGCTCGGGTCTGAGGGCATGGCGCTGATCATGGTGCCGCCAGGCTGCGCCGGGTAAGTCTGGTTAAGGGTTGGGGTGTTTTTATCCGGTTGATCTGAACTGCAAGCGATCAGCCAGCTACACAATAGGCTAACTGCAAATCGTTGACCTGTAGACCCATGCCGCTTGGTGCGAATGTCATGCATGCCGGACAATGGTTGATTTGTCATGGTTTGGGGCCGTGTCAGTGTGTCGATTTAGTTTTTTTACTATGGGTTGTGGTCGTTTTTTTATGTGCGGCAGAGGATGTACTCGTGCGCGTTTTAGTAGAGGCCGTTGTTTTTTTGTGACTAGGTTTCCCGCTTGTTTTTGACCCGCGTGACTGGCTAGTAGTGTTACTTGTTTTCTCTTCCTGCTTTTCGAACTGCAATACCTGGCCAACGGCCAGATTTTTCGATTTCAGGTGGTTTTGTTGCATGATTTGTTTGCTAGTGATGCCATAACGTTTGGCTAGTTTTGCCAATGTATCACCTTGTTTCACCTTATGCGAGATGGATACGGATTTGCTTGAAGATTCTCTTTCAACTGGTATCTCAATCGGTAATTGTGCCATCGCGGCGACATCAATGGGGCGCGTCAGGCCGGATTGCACACTGGCAGGGACCAACAGTGGTCTGCGCACAATCAGGTTGCGGTTAGGCTTGAGGTTATTGGTGGCGCTCAACTCATAAATGCTGATACCAAACTGGCTGGCAATCGCGCCTAGTCGCTCGCCGCGCTTAGGCTGGTAGCTGTGCCAGTTAGATAATGGCCGATTGTAACCACTGAGGTTGTTGGTGAAATTGCTGGCAGCCCAGGTAGGTAACAATAGTTTTTGATGGCTGTTTTCAGTAATCAGCACCGGGCGCGTAAAACTGGGATTCAACGCGTTAAATTCTTCCAGTGAAATCCCTGCCAGTTCAGCCGCCAGCTTGGCATCGATTTTGTTAGGGGCTTGCACCGTGGTGAAATATGGTTTGTTGGGGATTTCATTAAGCGTTAAACCATAGTTTTCAGGGCGGAAAATAATGTTTTTAATCGCCTGCAATTTTGGTACGTAATTACGCGTTTCGTCAGGCAAAGACAAATGCTGGTAGTCGGTTGGCAAGCCTAACTGGCGGTTGCGTTCAATCGCACGTGCCACCGTGCCTTCGCCAGCATTGTAAGCAGCAAGCGCCAGGTCCCAGGCGCCAAACATGGTGTAGAGTTTTTGCAGGTAGTTAAGCGCAGCCTGGGTCGCAGCGGTGACGTCTTTACGTGAATCTTTCCAGTAGTTTTGCTTGAGGCCAAAGTCTTTGCCGGTAGAGGGGATAAATTGCCAGATACCCGAGGCTTTGCTGGTAGAGAGCGCTTTCGGGTTAAAGCCGCTTTCAATCATGGGCAATAGCGCGATTTCAGTCGGCATGCCTCTTTTTTCGACTTCAACCACAATATGGTAAAGGTACTTCTTGCTGCGCTCCAGCATGCGTGACACATAGTCCGGGCGTGAGGCATACCACTGCTCGTGCTTGTTGGTATAGGTGGAATCTATGTCAGGCATGTTAAAGCCATCACGTACGCGATCCCACAGGCTATCTTGCAGGGTTAACGAGTCTTCAAACTGGTAACTGGAATTATAGTTTTCTGATTCCGGGCCGCCATAACTTTCATCATAACTGCCGTTGTCATCCGACATGCTGGCTGGCTCTACGTATTCAGCCAATGCCAATAATGGAAAGGCTGAAAGGGCGGCACATAGCAGTAATTTTTTAAAACGCATGACGGTAATACTTAATCCTGAGACTGTCGCGCAAGCGGATACACGAAAAAACTTGCGCATGCATTGATGAAACCGGGCGGCCAGGTGGCCATGCCAACCAGCACGTGATTGACGTAACGCATACAAGCGCTTTAAGGAGGACATCATTCTACGTTAATTTTTCAGTGAGACAAGTCTTTATGTCTGCACAGACGATCTGCATCAGAAGTGGTTGCGCCGGGCGCGCAGTTCGGTAAACACATCAATCGGCGACCAGTGCTGAAAGGCTATTTGTTTTGACAAGGCTTCGCAGCGCAGAAACGGGTTGGTCGCTAATTCCAGGGCCAAGGTGGTGGGCAATGTGGGCAAGTTTTGCGCGCGTAAATTCGCAGTATTTTGCGCACGCTGCTGCAAGTCCGGATTGTCGGGGTCCACTGTTTGTGCAAAAGCGATATTGTGGGCCGTATATTCATGCGCCGGATAAATCAGCGTGTCAGCAGGCAGTGCAGCGATGTGTTGCAGCGAGGCATACATTTGTGCAGGCGTACCTTCAAACAACCGGCCACAGCCTGCACCAAACAATACGTCACCACTAAACAGGTGCCGGTAATTGAGGTAGTAAGCCACATGGTCCAGGGTATGCCCAGGCAAAGCTAGCACATCGCAAGTCAAGGAGTCAGTCAAGGCGCCAACGTGTGCAAATGTGAGGTGATCACCTTGTTTGACGCGCTTGGCCTGCAATGACTGATAAGCAGGGTGGTCGCTGTCCGGCGCATAGACCGGGCATTGCCAGCGCTGCTGTAGCGCTGCGGCCCCACCAACATGATCTGCATGGTGGTGGGTCAGCAATATGCCATCAAGCTGCAACTGGCGAGCCTGCAGCGCTTGTGCTACGACCTCGGCATCACCAGGGTCGACCACCAGCGCATGTTGACCACAGTGAATCAGCCATAAATAATTATCGCTAAAAGCGGGCAGTGCGGTGATCTCTATGCTTGCAGAAGTGACGTGCATCCCGCATCATTGAAAAAATGGTCATGATTGTCAAGGCACAATCGTGTTTAAGCGCTTATTTGTTCGCTTTGTTTTAACTCTGGCATTTTGGGGAGTCTACCTTGCA
>Ga0208394_100376_pt1 | contig 13257 bp, 10 predicted proteins | sample LakWasMet58_HOW8_2_FD_183892 | JGI IMG/M metagenome (GOLD analysis project Ga0208394, IMG submission 183892) | Freshwater sediment methanotrophic microbial communities from Lake Washington under simulated oxygen tension - Sediment Metagenome... | ecosystem: Environmental > Aquatic > Freshwater >... | reverse complement strand
ACGCATGCGCAAGCGATGATTGCCAGTTTTAATGCGCACTTTGCACAAGATGGTTTAAAGTTTTTTTTAGGTGAGTCTTGTGCCTGGTACGTATCTTTAGCGCAGCCGCCACAAATTAAAACAGCACTGCCAGCAATGGCGATGGGTAAAAATATTGCCCATTTTATGCCGCAGGGTAACGCAGCAAGCCACTGGGTGGCGTACTTGAATGAAGTGCAGATGCTATTACATGCACATGCTGCTAATACTGAGCGTGAAAGCGCGGGTGAGGTTGCAGTGAATAGCATTTGGTTATCTGGCGGCGGAGCGATGCCTGCGCCTGTAACTATAACGCCTGATAGCGACATTGATTGCGTGGTCGGAAACAGCGCTTTGTATAAAGGCTTGGCCAAACGCTCTGGCTTGATGCATCACAACGTATCAGCATCATTGCAAAGTGTTTTGCAGCAAGTAGCAGGGCAGAAGCATGTGCGTTTGCAATTAGCGCAGGATTTACTGCTGGAGGAAGGTAGCTTTCAGGCGCTATTAAACGGGTTAAAAAACCGCGGCATCACGCAGTTGGTGCTTAACCTGGCTTGTTATGAAAAAACCTTGGTGGCAACCATCAAGCCGCTTGATCTCTATAAATTCTGGCGAACAACTAAACCTATGAGTGCCTATTTAGTATGACGTCAATCACACAACGTAACGCGCCTGCTGATGTCGTGCAGAGCCTCCAGTCATCAGGTATTTCTCCGCTGATGTCGCGCTTGTTATCTGCACGCGGGGTGTCAGATGTTGCGCAAACCAGTATTCATTTGAGTGCATTACTGCCACCGCAGCAGCTTACGCATAATCAGGCCATGGCAAAGTTGTTGGCTGAGGCAATTAAGGCCAATAAGAAATTGTTAGTGGTTGGCGATTATGATGCAGACGGTGCCACAGCTACCGCTGTTGCCGTAAAAGGCCTGCGCTTATTTGGCGCCAATGTAGACTTTTTGGTGCCCAATCGTTTTGAGTATGGCTATGGCCTCACCCCTGAGATCGTCAAGCTTGCCGCAACGCAAGCGCCAGACGTGATCGTCACGGTAGATAACGGTATTGCCAGTGTGGACGGCGTAGCGGTTGCCAATGCAATGGGTATGCAAGTGTTGATTACGGACCACCATTTGCCTGGCTCACAAACGCCAGAAGCTGCCTGCATCGTTAACCCTAATCAGCATGGCTGCACGTTCCCCAGCAAAAACCTTGCGGGTGTCGGGGTCATGTTCTACTGTTTGCTAGGCTTGCGGGCAGAGCTGCGTGAACAGGGTGCTTATCAATCCAGTGCTGAACCAAACTTAACTGAACTGCTGGATTTAGTTGCCTTGGGTACCGTTGCCGACTTGGTGAGGCTGGACGAAAATAACCGTATCTTGGTAGAGCAAGGCTTGCGTAGAATCCGCGCTGGGGCATGTAGTCATGGGGTTGCCGCTTTACTTAGAATTGCCGGGCGTGAGCCGGCAAAAGCCATGGCGCAAGATTTAGGTTTTTATGTTGGGCCAAGGATTAATATTGTTATGTAAAATTTGACCTACTGACTGACTAAAGATAAGCTTTTGATAATAAATATATAAAAAATATGCAAAGTGATAAATTTAACTTATACACAGTCAAGTGTAAAAATTAACACTATTCTAAATTGGTATGGCGTCCCTAAAACCTCCCAAAAGAGTTTAGATTTCAGTCCAAGAACTTTTTCTAAGAGTAGTCTTCTGGCGCATATTTTCGATGCGAATAAAACTGAAAAACCAATAGATCGTAGAGAAGTATTAAGAACGTTTGGAAGTCTTGAGTCTTTAGCAATGAGCGACTCCTGTTGGGCAATACTACAGAGTGAGCCTGAGTCGCTTTCTCCTCAGCACATTGTGGATTTACTAATTTACCTCGAAAATCGAATTGAGGTTAAAAATATTAAGAATAAAAACGAAATGGCGAGCAAGGAGAGAACTTTCCTTGGGCGAGGTGAGATCCATCTAAAAAATGGCGATACCGTGAGTGTGACAATTCGAAAATTCAAGTCCCGCTTTCCATATTCTAGAAAAGGTTACTCGGCCCTAATTGATGAGTCGGTATCAGCAACACCCTTTTCATCTATTGAAGAGTTGAACGAACAGGTCAAAGCGGCCTACAACAAACGATTGAAAGAAATTCTAGAGGCTTGCGAAGCGGACATCGATCAGCATATTGAGTATATTAAAAAATTTCACCAGTTAAAGAAGACTCCGTTGAGCAAAACATACGAAGATAGTTTTGTTAATCGTATAGGCAATGGGTATGGAATATATACTACCGCTAGTAATTTGAGTGGACATTGCGATGCGAGACTCATAGAAGCTAGGATGTTGTACAAAACTGATAACTTCGAATCATTCAGGAGAGCAGGAAACAGCTTTTATCCTGCCTCTGGTGTAGAACATTACTGCTTTTACAGATTTGGACTTCCCAGAGTTTAGTAGACATTCAATAATGTCGAAACTGAACTGGAGAGTAGTCAATGAGAGGTACAAGATACACAGCAGAATTTAAGGCTGAAGCAGTCAAACAAATCACTGAGCGTGGCCATGGTGTAGTAGAAGTATCAAAGCGCTTAGGGATTTCAGATAAAAGCCTATACAGCTGGCTCAAGCAAAGCCAGCAAAGTGATCAACCAAACTCAAAAGACCTCGCTGCTCTCAAACAAGAGCTTCAGCGAATGAAAGCAGAGCTCAAACGTACTACTGAAGAGCGCGACATCCTAAAAAAGGCCGCCGCGTACTTTGCCAAACTGTCCGATTAAAGTACGCATTTATTGATCAGCATCGTCAGTCATTTCGCTTAGTGAGTATGTGCCGCGTACTGAAAGTGCATCGTAGTGGCTACTACGCATGGAAACAAAGCCCGCTATCTAATCGAGCCATTGAGGATGCAGCATTACTTGTCGAAATCAAACGGTCTTATGAGGAAAGCTACGGCATTTACGGCAGTCCACGCATTCACTATGATTTACGAGAGGCTGGCATTGTATGTAGCGAGAATCGTGTCGCTAAGATTATGCGCACGGCAAAGCTGAAATCAATTCGGGGTTATCGTAAGCCACGCTATAAGTCAGGTAAGCCATCTATCGCTTCACCCAATAGACTCCAGCAAGTGTTTACAGTAGCGCAATCTGATTTGGCCTGGGTGACCGATATTACTTATATCCGCACCTACCAAGGCTGGCTATATCTTGCTGTCGTCATTGACCTTTACTCAAGGTCAGTGGTTGGCTGGTCAATGAAGCCAACGATGGCGACAGAGATTGTTCTGGATGCACTCACAATGGCGGTATGGCGACGTAAACCTAAGCAGCCAGTGATTATCCATTCCGACCAAGGTAGTCAGTTTGGTAGCGATGACTTCGTGAGATGGTGCAAAGACAACCGTTTAGAACCAAGTATGAGTCGTCGCGGCAATTGCTACGATAATGCAGTGGCAGAGTCCTTCTTCAGCAGTCTGAAAAAGGAGCATATCAAACGTAAGATTTATGCATCAAGGGAGGAAGCTAAATCAGAGATTTTTGAATACATCGAAGTGTTTTACAATCGCAAACGTCGGCACAGTCACTTAAACCAACTGAGTCCGATGATGTTTGAAAAGTTACAAAATGGAACCTAATAAACGTCTATGAAACTCTGGGAAGTCCAGAGTGACTTCTGGATTGTTGTGCCGTATACGCCAGCCACTGAGAAAATTCAGGATAAAGTAAGAAATATTATTCAGGACGCTGAGCATGAGGGGTTGAAAGCGGTGGCACAAAATGCGTCTATTTTTAGTTTTCCAACTGATGATGAAGAGTTAAATCAGAAGCTTACGGAGTTAAGCGGTACTGAGTTCTTGGAGTATATAAAAACACACCGTGATACCTTGGCTAGCCAAATGTTGGCATTGCATTAAAGTCAAAAAAACTGGTTTGTTGATTTAATTATTACTTTAAATGACGAACGTGTTTGGGTGGTGGTTTTAACCTCGATTTTGATTCATGTTACACGCTGGTGAAAGTGTTGATACATCAAACTATTCAGGCTATAGTTGCGTTGGTTATTGTTGTTATCTAATTTAGAAAAAAAGGGTTTGTTAATGGCGGCACTACGTCCTGTATTGATGATTATTGATGATGACCCGCTAATCACAGATACCTTACATTTTGTGTTGAGTAAATATTTTGAAGTATGCGTGGCAGAGTCGTACACGCAATTGAAAAGTTTGCTGCAGCAGTTAGATGCCCCTCCCGCTTTAGCTTTGGTTGACTTAGGTTTACCGCCCACGCCGCATACCCCAGAAGAAGGCTTTAAAGTCATTAGCGCGCTGCTAACACATTCTCCAACGATTAAAATTCATGTGCTTTCAGGTCAAAGTGATGACGTGAACGTGAAGCATGCGCTGACATTAGGGGCGGTGGATTTTATCGCCAAGCCTTGTGATGTAGAAAAGCTTAAAGACATGCTGTTAAATGCGCTCAAGGTGCAAGACGTTGAGCTGAATGAGATGCGGGTAGAGCAAGAGCATGGCGGCTTGCTTGGCAATAGCTTACCTATCCAAGCGCTACGTATGCAAATTAGGCAGTTTGCAGATTCCCCATTCCCGGTGTTGATTGAGGGCGAGTCTGGCAGTGGTAAAGAATTGGTGGCGAGCAGCTTCCATTTTGCAAGTCAGCGTTTGCTCTATCCTTATTTGTCGGTTAACTGCGCTGCTGTTTCGCCATTGTTGGCAGAATCTATCTTGTTTGGTCACGCAAAAGGCGCGTTTACCGGTGCTGTAGCGGCACATGCCGGCTATTTTGAAGATGCGGGTGAAGGCACTTTATTCTTAGACGAGATTGGTGAGTTGCCTTTAGAGCTACAGGCTAAGCTGTTACGCGTGTTGGAAAATGGCGAGTATCAGCGCATTGGTGAAACGCAAACGCGTAAAAGCCGTGCGCGCATTGTGGCTGCAACTAACAGAGACTTAAGAGCTGAGGTACGTGCCGGTAAGTTCAGGTCAGATTTATACCACCGTTTGAGTGTATTCACCGTGCATGTGCCGCCGCTACGTGAGTTGACAGATGATAAGCATTTACTGCGCGACCATTTTATTGAGTTTTATACCAAGCAGATTGATAAAGCGCCATTTAAGCTAGATGCAAAAGGCGAGGTGCGTTGGCTGGATTATGACTTTCCTGGCAATGTGCGCGAGCTAAGAAATATCGTGATACGCTTAATTGCCAAATATTCCGGTAAGACCGTTAAAGAAAATGAGCTGATTGCCGAGTTTGATTTAAGTGAGCCGGCATCGAGCACTGATACATTTAATTTTAATGATGATGCCAGCATGACCGCGCAAGCGCAAAAGCATTTGCAGCGCCAAGCGAATGTGAGCTTGGATGCGGTGCTTAAATCTTGGGAGCGTGCTTATATAGACGCGGCAATGAAAATGACGCATGGCAATTTAAGTCAGGCGGCTAAGTTGCTAAATGTGAATCGTACAACGCTGTATAGCCGCATGAACACACAAGAAGACTAATCTTCACCCAATCTTCAATAGGAAATCACTTGTATTATCCACACTTTGGTTTGCAGCAGCCCCCATTCAAGATTACCCCCAATACAGACTTTTTCTTTTCTGGCGGCAATCGGGGCGCAGTGCTTGATGCTTTAGTGTATGCCATTGGTAATGGTGAAGGCATTATCAAAGTAGTGGGCGAAGTGGGTAGTGGCAAAACCATGCTATGCAGAATGCTGCAGACCATACTTCCCGAAAGAATTGAGAGTATTTACCTGGCAAACCCTAGCGTAGCGCCTGAAGATGTATTACATGCGATTGCGTTTGAATTGCAACTGGAGCTACCTAAAGGTGCCGATCGGTTAAAGGTGATGCAGGCGTTGCAGGCGCATCTGTTAAATCGCCACGCAGAAGGTCGCCAAGTCGTAATCTTTGTTGAAGAGGCGCAGGGCATGCCGTTGGCAACTCTGGAAGAGATTCGTTTGCTTTCCAATCTGGAAACCAAGCAAGACAAGCTGTTGCAGATAGTGTTATTTGGTCAGCCCGAGCTAGATGAGAATTTAAACCAAGAGCAAATCCGCCAATTGCGTGAGCGCATCACGCACCGTTTTAATTTAGGCCCACTGCAAACCAAGGATGTTGGTGAGTATCTGATTTTTAGATTGCGTGCGGCTGGCTATCATGGCCCCCATTTGTTTAGCGATGCTTCAATTAAAAAGCTGTCACATGCGGCAAAAGGTTTGGTGAGGCGCGTGAATATCTTAGCGGATAAAGCCTTGTTGGCAGCATTTGCTGACAATGTCTATCAGGTAACGCCCAAGCACGTAAATGCCGCCATCCAAGATAGTGAGTTTGCAGAAAGCTTATATGGGCAGAAATTTAACCGTTATAAGCAATTCGCCGTGTGGCTCATATGCTTGCTGGTGATTGTAAGCGGGGTGTTGGTTACTACGATGATGTGGCAGCGTGCGCCTGCCCCGCAAAGCAGTACAAAAGTGGCCGCGCAACCAGCTCCGTCCGCTACGGCTAAGCAAGCTCCTGTTGAGCCGGTCATTGTTAAACCTAGTCTGCCTCCGGCAGTAAAGCAGTCTGCCGTTGCGGTTACTAATACGCAAATGAAGGTCAATGACTTCTCTGCGCTGACGAAGGCGCCTGCGGCATTGAACAATGTGGCGGTGGTTAGTGATAAGCCTGTTGTAGAAAGCAAAGGCGCCGATGGCTTGGTGAATCAGCGCTTGGGTGCGATGAGTAAGTTATTGCAAAATGCAAAGCCAGAAACCGTATTGTTACAAATTAAGTCGGTGCCCAATGCCGCGTCGTCAGGTGGGCAGGCTGAAGACGCTCAGTTGGTGGCGGAGCTTGAGAGTTTAAGTCGGCAGGTGGAGGTGGATAACATCTACCTTTACCGCATGCGTAAGGCTGATGGTTTGTACACCGTGGTGATGTATGGTGCTTATGCGCAGCGGGCTGATGCGCTAGAGGCGCTCAAAAACCTGCCTGTTGATATTAAAAATAATCGCCCTTATTTAAGAACCTTGGCCGGTATTAGTAAAGATATCGCGTCGGTTAATTAAGTTTCTCTTGTGGCAGATGCGTAGCTGCAGCCGCCTATTTTTTTGATTGCGCTTGTTTGGATGATGGTGTGGTGTCGGCATAGAGTTTAAATGCGCTCGATTTCGTTATAAAGTTTTGTGCCCCACCTCATTAACAACCTTGATTTTCTCCTGTAACTTGTTGTTGCTATTTGTATTTTCTTGCATTTTTTGCGGTATCATGGAAAATGATTAAAAAGTGTACAGATAAAGTTACAGAATGTAGGGGTAACCAAGCCGTGATAAAGAATAAAACAGTATCAACACTGCTATGCATGACCTTGGTTTTGGGGATGTCGGCGTGCTCACATCAATCCAAAGTGAAGCCATCAAAAGGGCATATTGATGGCCAAAATACATCAGCCCCGTCCCTAACATCGAAACCAGCAACGCCAGCAGCATCGTCTGCGGCTATTCCTAAACCCGTCACTAATAGCCCATATTTACCGCCACCTACACCTAAAGCAAAAGAGCCTGTTTACAGTATTGTTGTTTACGATACCCCGGTAAAAGAGGTGCTGTTTGCAATAGCCAGAGACAGTAAGCTCAATATTGATATTCACCCTGCCATTCAAGGGCGTGTGACTTTAAATGCAGTAGACCAAACCTTGCCAGCGATTCTGGAGCGATTATCTAAGCAACTGGATATTGTCTATAAAATGGAAGGTAAGGTTTTGTTTATAAAACCAGATACCCCTTACCTAAAGTCCTATGCTGTTAATTATGTCAATATGAACAGAGATACAACAGGTGAAATTAGTGTTAGCAATCAAATTGCATCAAGCTCTACTTCTGTAAGTGGGAGCTCGTCGTCAGGAACTGGGTCTTCTACCACTGGTGGAACAGGAGCGTCAAACACATCAAAGACTAAGGTAGAGAGTATTTCCAAGAATCATTTTTGGGATACATTAATCAGTAATTTTGAAGCGATTTTAGCAGAGAGCGATAAAGAAATCCTTGTAAACCGACTGGCATCAGATAGTAGATTGCAGGGGTTGTACGATGCAAAATCACAAGGTAATGGATCTGCATCAGTAAGTGCGCCAGCCAAGAGTAATGGTGGCGGGGTTGCTGGAGCGGCTGATCAAAATATGCAGGGTAATGTTGAAGAGAACTCTGAAAAAAATCTAAAAAATTATAAGACTTTATTTGCTGCATCTGTTATTCCTAATAGAGAGACTGGTGTATTAAGTGTGAGGGCAACTCAGAAGCAGCATGAAAAGATTCAAGAGTTCCTAGACAGAGTGCAATCTAGTGCTAAACGTCAAGTTTTAATAGAGGCGTCTATAGTAGAAATAAGGTTGAACGATAGATATCAATCTGGTGTTGATTGGAGTCGATTAGGAAGTGGCGGGCTTTTGGATGGATTTACATTTCAACAGAATTTGCTCGGAACAGCCTTAACCGCCGCACCTAGAATTGCAATTGGTTATAACAAAACAGGTACTGCGATTGGTGACTTAGCAGCCTCGGTTCGGATGTTGCAAACTTTTGGTACTACAAAAGTCTTATCTAGCCCAAAGTTAATGGTTTTGAATAGTCAAACAGCCATTCTGAAAGCGGTATCAAACTTAGTGTATTTTACAGTGCAAACCACTCCTGCCTCGTTAAGTGCAACTGGTGGTGTGCTTAGTCCTCCAGTGACTACGACAACACCACAGTCAATTCCCGTAGGTATTTGGATGAGTGTAACGCCACAAATTAATGAAAATGGTATGGTAACCATCAATGTAAGGCCAACGATATCTCGTAAGACAGATGAGGTTGTAGATCCTAATCCAGATTTGAAGCTGGTCCCTAATAAGGTGCCTGTGATTACAGTGCGTGAAATGGAGTCAATGTTACAGGTGCCAAGTGGTAACACTGTGATTCTGGGCGGTTTGATGCAAGATGAGATTTCTAGTGACAGTAATGGTGTGCCAGGGTTATCTAAGATACCTGGCGTAGGAAATGCCTTTAAGGCGCGGGATGAGAATGCAACCAAAACAGAGTTAGTGGTCTTCCTTCGACCAACAGTTATTCCGAATGCTAGCTTAGAAAGCGATGAGCTTTCTTCTTATAAGCAGTATCTTCCTTCACAGCAGTTGGAAAACACCTTAGATACCGAGAGTGAAAGGTAATTAGCAAATGAGTTTGCTAATCAAGGCACTGGCGACAGCAGAAAAGGATAAGCAGAAGGCTGAAAAGTCCGGACGCACCGAGGCTTTGCCTTCTGATGCGTTGTCACTATCGCCGTTAGAGCTTGAATTGGATAACGCAACGGCTGTTGCAGGTTCTGATGAACAAGCTGTTAGTGGTCACGTGGAGCCTTTTACTTTAGCGCAAGATAATGGTGCCGCGTTCAATAATATGGATTTATCTCTGGCTGAAGAGGCTGGTTTGATTAGTGCTGATACCAAACCCAAAGATGCGCCCGCTAAACCTATTGCTCAGCCGACTAAAGCCGTCACTAAAGCAAAAAGTAAGGCCGATGCTTTTAATGAAGCGGCAATGGCAAGTGTTGCACAGGTAAAAGAGCAGGCCGCTGCACGGGATAGTCAAAAAGCAGCTGCCAGTGTATTTGTGGCGAATAATGCGGCTAAAACTGCGAGCTCACGCACCGCATTGCTTTTGCTAGGTGTGGCTGGGGCTTTAATGATTTTGTTGGGCTTGCAAGGATATAAATACATTAAGGCACTGGGCGTCAGTGAGGTGGTGGTTGTCACGCCAGCACCGCCGCCAGTAGCTAATGTGACTGCTGTAGAGAATGATGCCAGCCCAGAGCCTACGGATGCCGTTGCCGACACGCATGGTGAGGTAGGTGGCGCAATTAGCCATGCCAGTGCTGCCGAGGTGGCCACAGTTGAGGCGCCTGATAGTAGTGCGGTGGTGAAGCCCGCATTAGAAAAACATAAGCTAGCAGAGAAGAAGGTAGATGAGCCAATGTCAGCTGGTGAGCCTGCAGCAGGGGACGCGGTATTCACGCATCAGTCAGTTTCGGTCGCAGCGCGCAAGCCAACGAAAGTGGAGGAGGCTGTACGGCGCGAGTCTCAGGCAGTTGAGTCGAAAGAGCCGTTAAAGCTAGTAAGCAAGAAGCAGACTGCGGGGGTCGACCCGACATTGTTGGCTGCGTATGAGGCATTTAACCGTGGCGATGATGTTTCCGCACAGCAGAAGTATCGCCAGGTGCTACAAAAGGATGTCAGGAATGTGGATGCGTTGCTGGGCATGGCGGCCATTGCTCAGCGCCAAGCCCGTAATATGGACGCTCTTGGGTGGTATCGTAAGGTAACGGAAATTGAGCCTAGAAATAGCATCGCCCAGTCGGCGATGGCGGATTTGGAGGCTAACACCGATGCAGTAGGAGCGGAGAGTAAGATTAAAAGCATGCTGGCACGCCAGCCGGAAGCGGCTAATTTACATGCGGCCTTAGGTAATTTGTATGCAGCGCAAAATCAGTGGGCTTCTGCACAGGCCGCTTATTTTAGTGCTAGCCAGTTTGCTCCGATCAGTGCAGATTACGCATTTAACTTGGCGATTAGTTTAGAGCATTTAGGTAAGCCTAAGTTAGCGCTAGTGCAATATCAGCGTGCGCTTGATTTATTGAATATGACGGGTGCTGCCAGTCCGGATCGGGCTCAGGTAGAGGCAAGAGTTCGTGCATTGCAGTAGTGAGGCTTCAGTATAATTATTCAAGATAGTCGTAGTGCCGATTAAGTAAACGAAAAAACAATAATGAACTTATATAAACAGGCTAAATTAAATGGCTGAACAGCGGCGTAAAATTCGCTTAGGCGAGTTGATGGTGCAGCAGGGCTTAATTAGCCAGGATCAGCTGCGCATTGCGCTTATTGAGCAAGAGCATAACGACTTGCCGTTAGGGCGCCAATTGGTACGTCTGGGCTTTGTGACCGAGGCAATGGTGCGAGACACCGTTGCGCATACCATCGGTACCGAAAGTGTTGACCTAACAACGGTAGTGGCTGATTTTGAAGCGCTACAAATGGTGCCGCAAGATTTCTCACGCCGGTACCACTTGTTACCAGTGGCGTACGATGCGCTGACCAGAACCATGGTGGTGGCCATGGCGGATTTGTTCAATGTGGTGGCATTGGATCAGCTGCGCGCCATGCTGGGCGGGCAGATTCAGTTAAAACCGGTATTGGCGGCCGAAGCGCAGCTTGAAGAGGTGATTGACCAGTTTTATGGCTATGAATTGTCGGTTGACGGCATTCTGCGCGAGATTGAAACCGGTGAAATTGATTATCAAAGCTTAAGTGCCGACGATAACGAATATACACAACCGGTAGTACGTTTGGTCGGCGCTTTGTTGATGGATGCAGTGAAGCGCGGTGCCTCGGATATTCACTTTGAGCCAGAGCAGGCATTTTTACGTATACGCTATAGAATCGACGGCGTATTGCAGCAAATTAGAAGTTTGCATAAAAGCTATTGGGGTGGTTTAGCTGTCCGCTTAAAAGTGGTCAGTGGCTTAGACATTGCAGAAACGCGTGCGCCACAAGATGGCCGCTTGAATATGAATTTATGCGGGCGCCCTATCGACTTTAGGGTATCTACACACCCCACCATCCATGGTGAAAATATCGTATTGCGCGTGCTGGACCGTGAGAAGTCTATTATCCCGATGGAGCGCATGGGGCTACGCCCAGAAACCTTAGACGAACTACAGTTGATGATGACCCGCCCTGAGGGGATTCTGATTGTAACGGGCCCAACCGGCAGCGGTAAGACCACTACACTCTATTCATTGCTCACGCATCAGAACACTGAGGCGGTGAATATCATGACGCTGGAAGACCCGGTGGAGTATCCGGTGACCATGATGCGCCAGACCTCGGTGGCAGAGGTGAATAAGGTAGATTTTGCCAATGGCATTCGCTCAATTATGCGGCAAGACCCCGATATTATTTTAGTGGGCGAGATCCGCGATGCCGATACGGCCATGATGGCGTTCCGTGCGGCGATGACTGGGCATCAGGTATTTAGTACGTTACATACCAACTCCGCATTGGGCGCGTTCCCACGTTTAACCGATATCGGTATTTTGCCCGACATTATGGCCGGCAATATTATTGGCGTGGTGGCGCAGCGCTTGGTGCGCGTGCTATGCCCGCATTGCAAAGAGAAACATAAACCAGATGATCTTGAGCGTAAGATTTTACGGCTTAAACCAAACGACCAAACCCCGATTTACAAGCCAAAAGGATGTAAGCATTGTAATCAAACCGGTTACAGAGGGCGTATGGCAATTATTGAACTGCTACGCATAGACACGGATATGGATGCCTTGATTTCGCGGCGCGCGCACTTGGATGAGTTAAAAAGTGTGGCATTGGATAAAGGCTTTATCACCTTGGCCGAGGATGGTGTACGGCGGATTTTAGAAGGATATACCAGTGTGTCAGAAGTGATGCGGGTGATTGATTTAACTAGCAGGATCAGTACGTAACCTATGCCATCCTTTAGCTATAAAGCCGTTGATAAATTAGGCCGCATTGCCATGGGGCAGGTGGATGCGCTCAATGAGGTGGATTTGGAAATCCGGCTCGAGCGCATGGGCTTGGATTTAATTACGTTTCGCTTAGCGACTAGATCTACCAGCCTGTTTAATCGCAATAAAGTCACCAATCAAGACTTAGTGATGTTTTGCTTCCAGCTGGAGCAGTTATCCAGTGCTGGTGTGCCGTTGCTGGAGTGCTTGGTTGACTTGCGCGAGAGTAGCAATAACCCATACTTCCAAAAGGTGCTGGGTGCCATTAGCGCCGAGGTTGAAGGTGGCAAAATGCTGTCGCAAGCCTTGGCTGAGCACCCTGCGGTATTTAGTGATGTATTTGTGAGCCTGATTGATGCCGGCGAGCGTACCGGTCAGTTGTCTGTGGTGTTGAATAATCTGTTTAATACCATACGCTGGCAAGATGAGCTGATGTCGCAAACCAAAAAGCTATTGGCCTACCCTGCGTTTGTTGCTGTGGTGGTGTCGCTAGCGGTGGTATTTTTAATGATTTATGTAGTGCCGCAAATGGTGTCATTTTTGCGCAACATGGGGCAAGAGCTTCCACTGAATACGAAGATTTTGATCGCGATGTCGAATGCCTTTGTGGATTATTGGTGGTTGATTCTGGGTTTGCCGGTAGCTGCGGTTGCCATG
>Ga0208394_100368_pt1 | contig 13485 bp, 10 predicted proteins | sample LakWasMet58_HOW8_2_FD_183892 | JGI IMG/M metagenome (GOLD analysis project Ga0208394, IMG submission 183892) | Freshwater sediment methanotrophic microbial communities from Lake Washington under simulated oxygen tension - Sediment Metagenome... | ecosystem: Environmental > Aquatic > Freshwater >... | reverse complement strand
CTTAGTTCATTTGAAGTGTATTCAATACCACCTACCCAACCAGCAACTAAGTTATAAACCCATGCACCAAGAGCAGTAAATATAAAACCGAATATCAGGTAGATAAAAGGCATTGCAAACAACATCCCTATAGGTGGTCTTACTTGTACAGGAGATAACAAAAAGCTTATCGCCATCAACCCAACGAAAGGAATACTTAGTATGAAATAAAGTAATGCAAAGACCTTCGCTGTTTGAATTGGTGTGATGCTTATAATCTGCTTTTTCAAAACTTTCTCCCTAATGTTGGTAATTCATAATTGTTATTCTTGAGATATAGAGTGCTTGAATTAATTGTAATTGAATTTTAATATTTATTGAAATTTATTGAATTTATGACAGGCCGCGTTGGGCCCGAACCTCTAAAGTCAAAAGTCTGCTATTTGGAAGCCTGATAGCAGGCAGCACTAACTTATGAAACGACCCATTGCAGACAGTTAAAAGGGAGTGCCTCTATTAAAAGCTAAGTAGCTAGCAATACTGCAATTGGCATTAATGCATTCAAGAAAATCTCTTTTTTGTCAAAATGACCTGAAAAACCCTCTTGTTTAAAATTTAAGAATATACCGATTCAGCTGATAATTGTCACAGTAGCCAATTCGCTATTAACATGCAATTACGGTACTTTCAACCCCACTGCATGTTAACCTCGGCCAGGTTACACATTATTTGGCCAACAATAATTTTAACCAAGGCCTACATATGAAACGATCCGTTCTTGAAGGAGTCATGTTTTTCGGTGTTTTTCTCACAAGTCTTGCTCATGCAGATGGAGTTTACCCAACTGGATTCCCCGGTACCAATTATTCAGAAAGTTATGCGAGTGGAATATCAGCAGACGGTTTGCATGCAATCGGATTTGGCAAAAATGACTTAAACATTTTCCAGGGTAGCGTTTTCAATTTCGATGGTAGTACATCCAATGTCCTATTGTTCTCAACACCCAGCAGATTAACCATCCCTTCTGCCATCAATGCTAATGGCACGGTCATAGTGGGTTACTACGATGATGGCGCAGGCGGACCAGGCTTCCGTTGGGTTAAAGATAATAGCGGTTCTCCTTCAGGTGGTACATTTACCCAGCTTTCATATTTACCGGGTGGTGTCGGCGGTGCGGCCCAGGGTATTAACTATGCCGGCGATGTAATGGTGGGTAAAAGCTACGATGGTGTTAGGGACGTTGCAGTTCGTTGGGTAGATAACAATGCCGGAGGCTTCGCCATCACATCATTAGGATATCTCTCAGGCGGCAATGAGAGCTTTGCGCTTGGCGCAAGTGCACTGGGCGATGTCGTTATCGGTGCTTCACAAAATAATTTTTCACAGTTCGAAGCATTTCGCTGGCAGCTCGATAGTTCCGGCTCCCCTTCTGGCGGCACGATGAGGGGTCTTGGCTTTCTTGGTAGTGATACCACATCTTATGCATACGGAATTAATGCAAACGGAAATGTAGTAATAGGAGAATCTATTTCAGGCTCAGGTTCGCAGGCATTTCGCTGGGTCATGGATAATCCATCAGCGTCATCTCAGGGCACCATGTATGGGCTTGGCTTTCTTCCAGGTGGCACAACCAGTACCGCATCTGCTGTTAACGCAGCCGGGGATGTTGTTGTTGGCCGGTCATTAGTGGCTTCCAATCAAATAGCGTTTCGCTGGACTCTTACGGGCGGCATGCAATCGGTTGAATCCTGGCTATCGCAATCTAATATCCAAATTGCAGGTTTTACTAGATTGGCGGAAGCTTATGGTGTGAGTGCAGATGGCAAAACTGTCGTAGGCAAGGCTGTGGACAGCAATGGCAATAGTGAGGGTTTTATTGCTAGGGTAACTGCTAACCCCGCTGACTCCGGAATTGTTGGAACGACAGATCTGGCGAATAGCATCAGCCAGACGCTGGCAGTATCCAGCCAGATGGATAACCTAACTGGCACAATGCTCAATGGTGCTCATCACCGTACACTGATGGACAGTGCAATAGGCGATGGTGATAACTGTGGTTGGGTTAACGGAGATGTTGGTCGAGTATACCGGCAAGCTAATGGGTACATCGGAATGGCTGAGGTGGGTGCCTGTCACCACTTAGCTGATGATGCTGTAATGGTTGGAGTTGGAATTGGTAGTAGCCATGCAGACTTAGACCTTGCAAACGATGGGCATAGTCGCCTAAATGGCACTTACGGCATCGCTGAAATTGATTGGAGATTGCCGAATACATCCTTTGTTGCGTCTTTATTAGGCTCATATGGCCAGTGGGATGCAAATCTAAAGCGAGGGTACACCATTAGCGGAACTCAACCTTCTACCGGCAGCACAGACGTCAGCGTATACAGCCTTAGGAGCAGGATTGATTGGGAGAATGCATTCTATTTTGGCAAAATAGGATTTACGCCTCGTCTAGCATACACAGTTAGCCGTTCTGAAGTGGATGGATATCAGGAGAAAGGTGGATCAGCCCCCGCTAGTTTTGGAGACCAGAACCATACTTCTCAAGAAGCTAGATTAGGCCTTACCGGGAAATATAGTCTAAACGAGAAAGTTACGCTTTTTGGCCATAGTGAAGCCGTGCACAGGTTTGATAGACACGGTGCAAATTACCAGGCAAACATAAATGTGCTGGGCATCAACATTGACCAGAATCTGAACGGCAACCCAGTGCAACAAGACTGGGTGAGGATTGGCGCTGAGATTGATTATAAGATCAATGCTTCGAACGTATTGAATGCCAGTAGCTTTATAGCGACGGCAGGTCAGGATGCGGATATTACTGCTGCTATGAGTTGGAAATTCTTATTTTAAAATTTACTTTGGTGTTATCGAATACATTTTATATTTCAGGTGGATACCAATATGACTGCTTTGGGTACGAAGAACTTAGATCAAAAATCCGCAATTGAGACGTCTGAAAGCAGTCAAAACAAACTGGTACATTCGACCCAATATAGTCACTCCATCCTGTTTTCAGCGATACTAATCACAACTGGCAGGTAGCTGTCAGTGAAGACAGGACATGCACCTGCGGATTACGAATATTCGACCCTAACACTCGATGTTTTCGGCTTTGGCTTCGAGTCCGCAGGTGCGCTTGGGTTCATTAACGAATACTCAGGGCTCGCCGCACAACCGGCTCGCTATATTGGCTTCGCAGAACCCAGCATGCATGTCCATATTGATAATCTACCACTAGTGGAGATGATTATGAAGTCACAAACCACACATTCTTTTACCGCTTTTATTGGCATCGATTGGGCCGACAAGAAGCATGATTTCTGTTTACTAGCTGCTGGTGCAGAACAACGGGAATTCGGAACCTTTGACCATACGCCTGAAGCCATCGCCTTATGGGCAAAGGCCTTGCATGATCGCTTTGATGGACCTATTGCGATCTGCCTTGAGTTATCCAAAGGCCCTTTGGTTTATGCGCTACAGCGATGTCCGTTTCTGGAGATATTTCCAGTACACCCATCCACGCTCGCCAAATACCGGGAAGCCTTCGTCCCTAGCCATGCCAAAGATGATCCGACGGATGCTGAAATGGCACTGGAGATATTGCTGCGTCACCCAGACAAGCTGGATCCTATCCAGTTGCAAAGTGAGCCTATGCGCATTTTGTCCAGACTAGTTGAAGAGCGACGTAGCTTAGTTAATGACGTGATAGGCATCACCAATCGCTTAACCAACGCACTTAAGCAATACTACCCACAAGCATTAGATTGGTTCGAGCATAAAGATACCTTGATATTCTGTGACTTTCTGAACCGCTGGCCAACCCTCAAGCAGGTTAAACAGGCAAGACAATCCACACTCGAATCATTCTTTCACCAGCACAATGTACGCCGTGCTTATCTCATTGAAAGACGTATTCAAGGGATTCGATCTGCAACTGCGCTGACAGATGACGAAGCCGTGATTCGGCCCTATCAGATGGTCGTACAAGCATTGGTCGATCAATTGCGCGCACTGTTGCAAGCCATCGACCATTTCGATAGTGAAATCGATCAGATTGCTAAAAGCCTGCCAGACTATGATTTGTTTGCCGCTTTACCAGGTGCAGGACATATCATGGCACCGAGGCTATTGGTTGCCTTTGGTGAGGAGCGTGATCGATATGCCAATGCCGCGCAGATCCAGCGGTACTCTGGTGTCGCTCCAGTGGTCGAACGCAGCGGTAACAAGTGCTGGGTACATTGGCGCATCGCCTGTCCGACCTTCTTAAGACAGACCTTTGTGGAGTGGGCAGGTTCTACCATTCCCAGATCGTTCTGGGCTGGCGCTTACTATCAGCAGCAGCGTAACAAAGGCTGTTCTCACCGTGTGGCAGTTCGAGCCTTGGCATTTAAGTGGATAAGAATCCTCTATCGTTGCTGGGAATCAAGAACACCTTATGACGAGTCTATTTATTTAAACTCGCTACGACGCAGAGGTTCACCCTTACTGGCAAACCTGTCGGAAAATGCAAAAATAACTTGACGGAGTGCCTCAGGGCGCGAAGCAGTCATCAAGAATTTTTCAAGTATCTATATTTTTATTGTTGGGTTAATGTATTTATTAATACAACTTTAGATATTAAACATATGAAACATGCTTCTAAGTTCGTTAGCAAAATATTTTTATGCTTAACTGCCACCATCTTTTTAATCGACGAAGCTTTTGCATCAAGTTGTGCGGGACATGGCATTGAGTTACAAGTACTTGGTTCTGGTGGCCCTGAAATGCAAGATAAGCGGGCTTCTAGCAGCTATCTCATTTGGCAGGATGGCATGGCGCGCGTGTTGATTGATAGTGGCGGTGGCAGTGCTTTGCGTTTTGGGGAGAGTGGCGCAAACATGACAGATTTATATGTAGTGTTATTCACACATTTGCATGTAGATCACACTGCGGATTTCCCTGCGCTCATTAAATCTTCTTATTTTGAAGATCGCTCAAAACCACTGCCAGTGTATGGTCCAACTGGTAATACATTATTTCCAAGTACGACTGAATTTATACAAGATTTATTTGGTACAAAAGGCGCTTACCGTTATCTAAATGATTTTCTAACAACAAGCCAATCTAGTTATGTCATTCAAGCACATAACGTTGAGTTTAAAAACCAAAGAATTAAAGAAGTTTTTAACCAATCTGGCGTAATAGCAACTGCAACAGATGTCGTGCATGGCAGCGTTCCCGCATTAGCATGGCGAGTTGATATTGGCGGTAAAAGCATTGTCTTTAGTGGTGATACTAATGGCGGCAACGGCAATCTACAACTCTTAGCAAAAGATGCTGATATATTAGTTGCACATAACGCTGTGCCTGAAGGAGCAAGCGGTGTTGAACGAAAGTTACATATGCCACCTTCTGTGATTGGTCAAATTGCTGTAGAAGCCAATATCAAACAATTAGTACTTTCTCACAGAATGCTTCGTACATTAGGCAAAGAACCGCAAACACTAGAGGTTATCTCCCACTCTTTCAATGGTAAGACTATGTTTGCGAATGACCTTGATTGCTTTACTCCTTAAATTATTAGAGTTAAGCAACAACCAGATAAATCGTCAGTAATACCCCAATAGTTGCAATTGAAAAAGTCAAAAACCAATCTAGTCGAACGATAGCTTGTTTTGGCAAATCCTCAGGTGGCAAACTTGGTAAATACACATGATGATTATATTGTGCGCCCATTACAATAAGTGTTCCCACCAATATTAATATGATGCCAAGATAATGTGATATATCCTGATGAGTCTGATGATGATTAACTGTAGAGGAGGTTAACACTGATAATAACAAGCCAAACTTATCAATCACCAAACCCAGCGCCATCACGGCTAAACCAGACCTCACCCACGCTAAGAGCGTACGCTCAGCTGCAAAAAATATGCGTGGATCAGATACTAATGATTTAGCTTTAATGATGTGGGTTGCTGTGTCGTCACTCATATATAAACTCCCTTTTTGTAAATTTAGATATTATTGGCTTAGCACAAATTGAGCTAATACTTTTAACTCTGCATCCGTCAATGCTGGAAACGGCGGCATCGGCACTGCACTCCATTTATTTGCGCCACCGGCTTTGATGTTTGCCATCACCGTTTCTAAGGCTTTAGGATTTTTACGATAGCGTTCTGCTACATCATGATAAGCGGGGCCAACAATTTTTTGTGACAGGGCATGACAGCCCAAGCAGGCATTATTAGCTAATAAAGTTTTAACATCGATAGCACTGGCTACTGGGGTTGTGGTTGCCACAGATGTAGTAATAGCTGCAAGCTTTTCGTTGCCATAGGTGGTGGCCAGATACTGACCAATCACTTTTATATCATCATCAGTAATCGGTGCGCCATATGCGTGTTGCATCTTAGTGACTTCAGCCGTCCATTGTTTGAGATTCATGCCTGATGGTTGCAGGTTAATATAATCTGCTGAGTGGCAAATACTACATTTTTGTTGCGCAATGATGTAGCCAGGATGAATAGATTCTTTAAACTTAGCGGTTTCTTCAGGCAGCTCTATGCTTCTTGGTGCAGCTATTCCTTGAATAGATATAAGAAACAAAGCTGCTATTACAAATTTTGTAGTCATATTTTTTAACATGGTGTTTCCTCTATACATCTGATATTTAAACAACAGTAAGTTTTGTAGTTTCAACAACATTACGAAGATAACCACCTGGATTCCAAGTTGCAGTCATTGGCTGTGTATCACCATCGTTTCCTGTTGCACGCACCATTAACTGGACGTCACCATTTTTGGCTGGCTTATAAGCAAACTGCCATTCGCGGAAAGAGTACTTGCCCAAGTCTTTACCTAACTTGGCAACTTGCCAAGTTAGGCCGCTATCGTCTGAAACTACTACTTCTTTAATGCCACTACCACCATCAAAAGCGATCCCTTTAAGTAATGCATACTGACCAACACTTATCTTTTGATCGCTACTTACATTGGTAATAAATGAGCGTACTTTAAGTTTGGTAATAGGTTTGGTTTTTGAAGGCGCTGTACCAGCTGGCACGCAGAGGCAATCGTTATCAGGTAGACGGTAAGCAGTATTCATAAAAAAACTATCATGGCCTTCAAATGAGGTATTCAGTACCTTAATTTCGCTCAGGTGCTTTACCCAATAAGTACCAAAGTAACCTGGCACAATTAATTTAACAGGGTAGCCATTTAAAAATGGTAACTCTTCGCCATTCATTTCCCAAGCGAGCATCGGTTCGCCATCCATCGCATGGTCGATTGCTAAGGTTTTAATAAAATCAGGTGTACTAGGTAAAACAGGCGCATCTAAACCATTAAAAGATACTAAAGTAGCGCCTGGTTTGATAACCGCAAGTGCCAGTACACTTTTAACAGAAACGCCAACCCAGCGTGCGTTGCCCATAGAGCCATTCCCTAATTGCGCACCAAATACTCTGGGCGATGAAAATCCACGGCTGTTGCCAGAGCATTGATTGACTGCAACCACCTCAACTGTTTTCATTGCTTTTAATTGTTTTAATGAAAGTGAAATTGGCTTGTCCACATGGCCTGAGATATTTAGCTGATAAGTATCAGGATCGATAGACATAGGAATATTAGCTAAGTGATAGCGCACAAAAAACGCATCATTTGGCGTAAGTACGCCTTCGTTAAACACCTCAAATGGTGTTTCTAAATGCGGTGGTCGGGTGGTAATACGCATCAGTTTACGTTTTTGTGGGTACGCAATCATCTCACGCTCGCCATTACCAAACGGCATGGTTTCTGAGACAGCTGCCCAGGTTTTGCTCGTTAGCGCCATCATGCCCATTAACCCTGCGCCTGCACTCATTAAAAACTGACGACGATTTCTGATGATTTGTTCTTTATCAGCATTCATGCTGTATCTCCTAAAATTTAATTTTATACAAATTTATGTGTGTATTAAGGATTATTAGCACTTAACCCATCACTAGTCTGTTAATTAATGCACCACCAATAATTAACCAGCTGAACAAAATTCCTCCTAGTACCATAGGTTTAAATCCTGCCTGTTTTATTGCCGAGAAATGTGTACATAAGCCCAATGAAGCCATTGCCATGGCGAGGAATAAGGTATCAATATTGACTGCTGCAACAACCAAATTACTAGGTACAATCGCAAGAGAGTTAAGCCCAGCCACTGCAACAAAAATAACGGCAAACCATGGAATCGTAATTGGTGCTTTGGTAGTAGCCTCTAAGTGTATTTGCGATTGTTGGGTGCGTGCCACATAGAGTGATAACAGAATCAAGAATGGTGCTAGCATCATCACCCGCACCATTTTTGCGATCACGGCAGTGTTAGTGGCAATATCCCCCAATGGTTTTGCCGCTGCGACGACTTGTGCGACTTCATGCACAGTTGAGCCTGTAAAAATACCAAATGCTTCGGCACTGGTTGGGAAAAAATGCCAGCTTAAATTCCATTGAAATAATGCTGGGTATAACAGCATGCTCATTGTGCCGAATACCAACACTGTAGAAACAGCAACTGACACCTGCTCAGCACGACCTTTCAGTACAGGCTCAGTCGCCATCACTGCGGCTGCGCCGCAAATTGAGCTACCAGCACCAATTAAAATCACGGTGTTAGTATCCAACTTAAATACTTTACGACCAACTACCCAAGCCAATGCAAAGGTGCTCGTCAGCACTAATACATCAATCAAAGCGCCATGCGCACCTACATGGGTAATATCAGCAAACGTTAATCTAAAACCATAAAAAATAATGCCTAATTGTAATAAGCGTTGTTTAGAAAACAACACACCTTTTGCGCATTGCGTTGCGATGCTTGGATAGAGGGTATTGCCCAAAAATATTCCGAGAATAATCGCAATAGTGAGTGTGCCAATTGCATGACTTTGTAGCCAGGTGATATTGGCTAATATTAGCGAGACTATAGCGATGCCTAAACTTAGCACTATGCCTGGTAGGTAATTTTTTATTAATGTTTGCATGATTTAGTCACTTAAATAGTGTGTTGTTAAAGTATGTGTTGCACTTTACAGACTCACAATAAATAAATAAAACAGATTATTTATGTATAATCTACCAATAAAACTGGTATATAAATATTGTTTCAGATTATTTTGTTACGGATGGTGATGATGCGAATTACATTAAGGCAAGTACAAATTTTCATCGCCATTGCGCAAAGTGGTAGTACAACAGCTGCGGGCGAGATAATAGCTTTATCGCAATCTGCGATTAGTGCATCTATAGCTGAACTAGAAAAAGCGCTGAATGTGCAGTTATTTGATCGTGTGGGTAAACGACTATTATTGAATGACCATGGGCGAGCGATGTTACCGCAAGCCATGGCATTGGTTAATGGTGCAACTAGTTTAGAAAATAGTTTTAACGAAATTGCCCCCAGCATTCTGATTATCGGTGCTAGCCTGACCATAGGCAATTATTTGCTTCCGACGATATTAGCCAACTATTGGCGCGCTCAAGGTATTGTCTTGGGTGAACTGATGCCTCCATTGCAAGTCGTTGTTGCAAATACAGCTGATATTGTAAGTAAGGTTGTTAATTTTGAAGTGGATATAGGCTTGATCGAAGGGCCATGCAATAGAGCCGATATTAGTGTCAGTCCTTGGTTAGAAGATGAACTTCTATTAGTTGTAGCGCCGAATCATCCTGTTTTGCAAGAAAATGGAGAATTCATCTCTCCAGATCTGCTTACCAAAGCTAACTGGTTGCTGAGAGAGCGAGGCTCTGGAACACGTGAGGCGTTAGAGCAGGCATTATTACCGCACATAGCACAATTAAAAAGTAGTCTTGAATTTAATGATCATGAAGCAATTAAACAAAGCGCAGTTCAGGGACTCGGTATAGCCTGTCTATCACGTACAGTTGTGAGAGATATGTTAGATGCTGGTAAATTGGTTGAACTGAAAACGCCCTTTGGCAAACTAGTGCGTCGGTTTAGTTTACTGGTACATCATCAAAAACAGGTTACGCCTGGAATGCAACATTTTATGAATCATATTTTTAAAAACCAAAAAGATACTTGAAACGACTATTTACATTATTTTTGAATGACTGCTTTGGGCCGAGCCTGTGTCAAAACGCCAGAATCAATGAATTGCAATTTTGTTCCACAACACAAGTAGCAACTTTTTAGATCAAACTTTGTTATGCAGTTTTCTTATACAAAGTAAGGCCAAAGGCCTTATGCAGCCATCGCCTTCGTCAATGCCACACTTCCCATGATTTTCATCACGCGTTTCATGTTGTATGCCAGAATGTGTAAACTAATTTCCGTGCTGACATGCGCTTTGGTTTTCATCAAGAAGTGCGTAGCACCCATCCAGTGTTTCAACGTACCAAACGTGTGCTCAATCGTACATCGCCTAATCTTCATGGCGTCAGGCATGCTTTCTAGGTTCGATTGCATTTGATCTAGGACTGCTTCATTCTCCCAACGCTTAATTCGTCTTTGATTACTAGTGGTGCAACTGGACTTTAGCGTGCAATGCTTGCAGTTAGAACTCCAGTAGGTGGTGTGTGGCCGACCTTTCTCAAGTGAGCGGAAACGCTCAATCAATACGTCACCTGCTGGACACTGATAAGTATTACTCTTAGGGTCGTACACAAAGTGGCGTTTATCAAATAAACCATTGGCTTTGTTTGCTGAAGTTAAACACTTCGGCATGATGGGCGTAACGCCGTTCTCAATACAGGCCACTACTTCTTCACCTTTGTAGTAGCCTTTATCCGCCACCACCGTCAGTGCCTCTTTTTGCAATGCGTCCTTGGCCTGCTTACCCATGTTCGCTAATTGCGTTCTATCATGACCAGCGGTGGTGACCTCATGTGCGACGATGAGATGATGCTGAGTATCCACCGCCGCCTGTACGTTATAACCGACAATGCCACCGCCACGATGTTGCATGGAACGTGCATCAGGGTCAGTTTGTGAGAGTTGCTTGTCTGGAGATGACTGTACTTCAGCTTCAATGGTTTCCAGTGCTTTCATTTGCGCTTGGAACATTGCAATACGCTCAGTCAATCGTACTTGATGGGGTGTGGATTGTTTAGGTGAGCGAATATCTGCCGCCTCTAAATCATCCAGATATTGTTGGATGTTTTTCTCCACTTCTTGCATGCGGCTTTTAATCTTGGCCTGCGTGTAGTTATTATCAGAGCTGTTGACGGCTTTGAACTTGCTGCCATCAATGGCAATCATGGAATCAGCAAACAAATTCAAGCGGCGGCACAACTCAACAAACTGGCTACACACTTTGCGTATGGCAGGACCGTTCTCATTTCTGAATCTGGCAATGGTTTTAAAATCAGGATTGAGTCTTGCGATCAACCACATGAGTTCAACATTACGATTCGCTTCTGCTTCTAGGCGTCTACTTGATTGAATACGATTGAGGTAGCCGTAGATGTAGAGTTTGAGCATGGCCGCAGGATGATAAGACGGCCGACCCGTCTGCGCTGGATTCACGCCTTCAAACCCTAACTCAGATAACGCTAACTGATCTACAAAGACATCAATCACGCGTACCGGATTATCTTCTGCGATGTATTCATCCAGCAACTCTGGAAGAAGTGTACTTTGTGTCCTATCTTGACCTTGTATAAATCGTTTCATATTTAAATAAAAACAATGTAATCAGATGGTTACATTATACAATATCTAGATTAAAGTGTTAATTTCAGATTGAATTTATTGGCGTTTTGACACAGGCTCGGCCCTGCGTGAAGTATATGACTGACTGGAATTTGGCCGGACGATCGGATTTCTTCAAAGCTGCCACTGAATATCTTCACTGCCGACCCAAAACGGTCATTGGAATAGAAAACACACAACACCCCTAGTGTCTTCTAGATTAGACTGCCGCACCGGAAAATTTCGGGGGTTCCTCTCTTATGGGTAGGTTGACCAGCGCAGTAACGCTGGCAAGTGCAATATCTGCTTACCACATCCACTTATAGCTACCGCTTTGCACTAAGGTGATTCCCCCAGCCACGCACCAAAAAACCGGCAATCTGGTGACTAAGTAAAGCAAAACCAAACAATGTGCCTAAATAACGCACGCCGAATAACTTGCCGACTAACCCAGCCGTTTGCGGAACTGTAGCCAGCCAAGTGAGCCCTAGTAAATCTGCAAAAATATAAAAGGTGAGTTGTGTCTTGGGTGCTATCAAGTAGATGAGGTCCTATGCAAGTATAATGATTACACGACGTAATGCGAAGTCAGCGCTCTCTTTACTTGAAATCATTTTGTTATTCTGTCAGATTCTGGTTTTGAATTAATACATCATGTTTAGATTTGCATGTTTTTGAATTTAATTCAAATACCACAAGTAAAGTGCAAAACAGATCATCCTGACTCAAGTGATAATCTTTGTATGGCTTGAGTTGTTCTAGTTTAAAGTCAAAATTTCTCCCCATCCAGACAATAGCGGGTACATGTGTCTGTTCTTTAGGTGCAATAGCGTAGGGAGCAGCGTGTAAATAGAAGCCGTGTTCACCTAATGACTCGCCGTGGTCACTGACATATAGCATAGTCGTGGCAAACTCTTCATCATATCTCTTCAAGAAGCTAATTACTTCAGACAAAAAATAGTCCGTATATAAAATGGCATTGTCATAGCTGTTATCAATTTCTTCTTGTGTGCAATCTCGCAATTCGCCGGTCATACACATCGGTTTAAACTGCTCAAACTCTTTAGGATATCTCCTATAATACTCAGGGCCGTGGTTTCCCATTTGATGTAACACAATCAAAATATCTCTGCCTTTTCGAGATTCAACGTATTTATCTAAGCCACTTAACATTCCTATGTCTCGACATTCACCTGCGCAGATCGGATTAAATGTAGGGCTTTTAAAGTCCTCATACTTCATCCTAGTCGCAACGCCTTTTGAGTCGGAGTTGTTATCTCGCCACAAAATTTGCACTCCATGATTAGATAATACATCTAGAGCATTCTCTTGATTCAAAGCTTTTTCTTTACTATATTCAGTACGCGGCAAAGCAGAGAACATACAAGGAACAGATACTCCAGTTGACGTTCCGCAAGAACTTACATCACTAAAGCTCAGCACATCCTGCTTAGCTAATAAAGGGTTGGTATCTCTGTGATATCCATTAAGGGAGAAGCGGTCTGCTCTGGCCGTTTCCCCCACTACCAATATCATTAACTCTGTTTTTTTATTTATTGTTTCTAACATTACTGCGTCATGCGCAATCTTTTTCAAAACAGTAGGTTTTGAAATGTTAAATTGTTGTACTCCATATTTAATAAGTGAATAAGCAGTATAAGTAGGGTTAGCATAAAATCGAGTAACTTTATGCTCACGTATGAACGAAGCATATCCAGCCGTAAATGGCGCGATCATCACAAATAGTGATGAAAACAGTATGATTAGTAGACGCGACCGGGATCTGTACTCCTTGCGATAATCTGTAACGGTTGGAAAATATTTGATAATTAATATTG
>Ga0208394_100358_pt1 | contig 14072 bp, 9 predicted proteins | sample LakWasMet58_HOW8_2_FD_183892 | JGI IMG/M metagenome (GOLD analysis project Ga0208394, IMG submission 183892) | Freshwater sediment methanotrophic microbial communities from Lake Washington under simulated oxygen tension - Sediment Metagenome... | ecosystem: Environmental > Aquatic > Freshwater >... | reverse complement strand
ACTAAGGTGACCACGTCGTTCACTTTGGCGTCGCCGCCTACCGTGCCGGTGATGTTGATGTTACCGGCCGCTTCGCCAGCGTTGATGATGTCATCGGCGGTCACGTTAGGCGTTAAGGTGATGGTCACACCATTGTTGTCAACGATGGTGGCAGTCCCCAGCCCAAATCTTGCCGTCCCGTCGGGAAGTGTCGCCGAGACTTGAATGCGTACAGTTTCGTTCGGCTCGAAATTGGCATCCTCAACGCTCTTATAGCTCACAAAGAATTGGGTAACGCCACCCGGCAAGACAAAGCCCTCGTTCGGAGCCTGAACCAACAATACTTCATTACCCAAGGCATCTATGTAATATGCCTTTAACGTACTCGGATCGAAATCCGCAAACGCTGTAGCAGTAGCACCAGAACTGGTCGGAAGCAATTTCAGTACCGCATCAGGATCGATGTCGTTTAGCGTAACCGCGAAAACAACGTCACTCCCTTCCGGGTTAATTTTCCCCTGGATCCGGATCCCATCATTATCATAAATACGAATCGATGCTTCTGGATCTCCCAACACAGCATTGGGAGAAACATCAGTAAGGTTCACCTTCAAAAATTCGATGTTTTCCACCAATGTATCATCAATAATTGGCACTCTAATCTGGACACTGTTCTGACCTGCTGGAATTACAATTGATGCGTTGACTATCGGCGTATAGTCTAGTCCTGCGGTTGCACTCAAATCTGCTGTTTCGTACCAAACAGTCACGTCCTCCGCAAAAGTGATCCGATTCATATCTGCGTCTACCAGATACACGGTAAGCACAGCCTCTCCGTCCTCTTCGCTCACTATCGCAAAGTTAATCTCAACGATCGGCTTGGTGCTACTAGGATCATTATCAATAATTCCCGGCTGTAACCTTTCCGTATAGAAGTTATCACCTTCGACCAGCATGTCAATTAACTCAACACCCTGCAGAATACCATTGTGCGTAACTTCTCTACCGCTCACACCTACTTCGTTGTAGGGATCATCAAAAATCGGAATCCGTATAATGACTTCTTGGTTATTAGCACTCAGATTGAAGGCAAACAGCGGTAACGGTTTGTCATAATCATCTCGCGTGTAATTACCGATAACCTGCATTTCCTGCCAAGTCGCACCACCGTCATTGGAATACAGAATTGGCACATTGAAGTCGTCAGAATATTCGGCAATACCGAGCCCATCTTCCGGCGAAAATTTAACTGTAAGTTGCTGATCTACATCAAAAGCTAATGTGCTCTTGATCGTGAACTCCGTATAACCAGCATCTTCAGGCACATCTGCAATGTCAGCGGACAGATGTGATTTATAGGTATCTAGCGTGCTAGATGTTACGTCACGGAAAACCGTCCAGTCCTCTACGCGGTAATCAACCTTTAGGTTCTCAATATCATATGGAGTAATGCCTGCGTTAAGATTAAGAGTATAGGTTTTATCTCCATTATCAACCAACTCACCTACGCCAGCTGAACCTGCAGCCAACCTCACTTGACTCACTATTAAGTTTTCTACTTTACTTTGATGTCCTATTGCTCCTGCAAGCAAATCGGCGGCATTAAATGTAATAGTACCGTTCGCTTCATTAAAATTATATTTAATGACCCCACCCGGGATCTCCAACTGATCAGCCTGCCTCGACTCGAATTCAGTAGGAGTGCGATTGCCAGCCAAATCTTGGATGGTATCAACAACGTGCTGCATCGCCACTGTTTCAAAAACATTGTTACCGCTGGCATCCCTTTCACTATCTGCCGTAAACTCAATATTCGCAAAAGCCAGAGCTCTTGATAGTTCCACCTTGTCAGATGTCGCCATATTCAGATTGATATAGGTAGCAAATAAATCCCGAATGGATTGAGAGATATTGATGTTATCGGCAAAACTGCCTGTACTATTTACTATGTCATTGGTACGCAAAACCCCGTCAATTGGGTTGGAGTCCTGCAAGCCAGCATCCAACGCCTGCAGAAGAATTGCCATATTTTCCACATACATACTGTTAGCATCAGATAGCGAAGTACCAGCAATATCTTGCAGGAATAATATATCCCCATGAATAGCATCTGCACTGAATTGCCCAACAACGATATTGCCAATTTTGAAAGTGACTGTATCGCCAACTCTATAGTTAAACTGACCAGCAATACCAGTATCACCTGTAAGCCCACTCAGACCTGAAGATGTGGTGTAACTGACGCCATTAACAAAATTATCGGTAAATTTTGCGACTTTAACACTTTCATCAATCGTGCCAGCACCTCCACTACCATTTACACTACCGATTGCAAATTGAGCGTAAAGCACAGAATTAGGGGTCGTAAATTCAACATCCACGCGACCAGCACTTTCAAACTCAAAACTTATTGGTGTAACACTTTCAGTAATCCTTAATAAATCTACAAATCCAAACCCTTCCTCACTAACACCCACACCAGCGGCCGTCTCTTCTAAAACCTCATTAATATCTTTACCTTCTTCAACTGCTTTAATCACAGTATCAATAGTAGCTACATTAATTGCACTATCTGTGGCATCTGCCACGTAGGTATTAAGCATCGCATCATCAAATGCCACTAACTGCTCAGCAGCAATGTGAATGACCTGACCATTCGCCAATTGCAAGTCTACCTCAACACCAATACCTGTTTTAATCGTATCTGCAGTCTGAATGTTATCGCCTAATCTCAAATCACGTTGGTTACCGTTATTTGAAATTAATGACGCAGTACCTGTCATTGCAATGATTTTGCCGATTAATGCCATGTTAATATCCTAAGAAATATTAGATGTTGCCGTTAAACTTTTATGAGCTGTTTAGCATTAAACACCTTAAGTTAGCTAAAACATATTGTACTAATGGCCAATACAAAGACCTGCTAGTTAAGCAAGTGTAAAAATCCAAGTCAGTTAGGGTATGATGCCTAAAAACCAATGTCGTCATGACATTAAATTTTGGAGTATGCGTGGCTGGTATCACTAACAAAACATTAGGCACACTGAGGTTGCAACTATGCATCGCTGTGATGATGTTTTTGTCATTGTTTTTTAGCTACATCGCAGCTGAAGGTTACGACTTCAACAAACTTGCCTCCCTAGCAAAGCAAAAATATGGGGATGAGGCTGCTAATGATTTCTTAGAGCTGCAACAACTCACCATTACACTCAAAAACGCAAGCGAAGCCGAAAAGCTCTCCCAAATTAATAACTTTTTTAACCAAAAAGTCATGTTTGCAGACGACGCCTACGTATGGGGACAATCGGATTACTGGGCAACACCGCTTGAGTCTTTAGGTTTGCATGCAGGCGACTGTGAAGACTTTAGCATTGCTAAGTATGTGTTTCTAAAAGCAGTAAATATATCCAATGACAAACTAAGACTCACCTACGTTAGAGCTGAGCTTTTAGAAAATAATAGAAAAGTTGTCAAGGCACATATGGTGCTGAGCTACTATGCGACACCGCAATCAGAACCCCTCATTTTAGATAATCTGATACCGCAGATATTCCCAGCATCAAGCAGAAAAGACTTATCACCGGTATTTAGCTTTAACGATAAGGGGCTGTGGGTTGGCAATAGCGCAAAACCAAAATCAGACTCCCAATCCAACCTATCAAGATGGCGAGATGTACTAGCACGCATGCGCGCAGATGGAATTGAATAAATGAAAGTAAGGATGAACTTATGTCACTAATTAAACAATTGTGGTTAGCCATTATTTTAATTTTAGCGTTAGCATCTAGCGGTAGCTTTATCTTGAGCACATTGTCCAGCAAGCAATATCTAGAAAAGCAGTTGCAGATGAAAAATAACGATAACGCGGTTACACTCGCGCTATCAATGACTCAACTGCCCAAAGACCCCGTCACGCTGGACCTGCTACTTTCCGCACAGTTTGACTCTGGCTACTATCAATACATTGCGCTACTGGATGCTAATGGCAAGCCACTAAGCGAGCGCGTGAATAAAAACCTAAAAACCCACGCACCACAGTGGTTTATCAATGCTATCCCACTACAAGTAGAACCAGGCATCGCTGATATCCAAGAAGGCTGGGCACAGTTTGGCACATTAAAACTAGAAAGTAACACCACTTTTGCCTACAACAAACTTTGGGATTCAACCATACAAATTGCACTGTGGGTGCTGCTAATCGGCTTAATTAGCTGCTACTTGGGTGGTCAGTTACTTAAAAAAATCCTAAAACCGCTTGACGATGTGGTAGACCAAGCCCAGGCGATTGGTGAAAGCCGGTTCATTATGATTAATGTACCAAAAACTAAAGAGTTTAAGTCTGTGGTCAACGCCATGAACACCCTCTCAAATCGCGTAAAAAACACCGTCACTGAAGAGTCCGCAAGGTTAGAAGAGCTAAGATTTGATAACAACTTTGACCATGTAACAGGCTTAATGAACCATGATTACTTTGTTAAAAAAGTCAACGCCAGCATCAGCCACGAAGAATACTTCAATGAAGGTGTGATGGTAATTACCAGAATACTGAACATTGCAGAAATTGACCAGAAATTGGGTTATAAAGAAACCAATCAACTGCTAAAAACGATTGCGGATGCATTACAGCACTTATGTGAGCAAAACACCACGTTATCTGCCAGCCGACTAAGCGGTGCTGATTTTTCAGTGTTCTCAAACCAGCCCGCAGATTGCTACAGCCTTGGCACTAGCATCAACAGTGTATTTGAAAAAGTAAGCCATATTACAGGCCAAGATATCTTGGTCAACTTTCTCACCATCTCAGCACGGATCACCAAATCTGACAGTGCGGAACACATCATAAACTCGGTACATCACGTACTGGATGATATCGGCACCGAAGCTAGCAACAATTTACATGTCATCAACTCTGGTGAGCTGAATCAATATCAGGACCACAATTTGCAAGAGTGGAAAAACCTACTCACTTCAGCACTGGATAACAAAAGAATCAAGCTAGAAAGCTACGCTGTGGTTAATCAAATGGGTGACTTAATCCACTACGAATCACCCGTCAGGTTACAGCTTGCTAGCGATGGCAAGTGGTTCTGCGCAGGGGAGTTCATCACATGGGCAGACAAGTTAGATTTAATTAATCGGGTAGATGAACTTGTATTACAAACAGCGGTTAATTCGCTAGCCAATGGCGCCATGCCTATCGGGCTCAACATCTCGGCCAGCGCCATTTGCAACCCAGCCTTTATTGATGCGGCAATGACTAGCATTAAGCAGCAAATTCAGATTGCAGATAAGCTATATTTTGAGGTACCTGAACAAAGCGCTTTCGATCATTTACCAGAGTTCAGAAAATTCTGCATCGCAGTAAAAGCGCTGGGCTGCAAAGTGGGTATAGAACATGTAGGCACACGCATCTCACGCTTGGGTGAGCTACATGATATTGGTTTAGACTACATTAAAATTGATGCGTCGGTGATTCGCGATATTAATAAAAATGAAGCTAATAAAACTCTACTAAGAGGCCTCTGCATGATTGCACATTCGATTGGCGTAATCGCCATTGCCGAAGGCGTACAAAACAACGATGAAATTAATGCACTGAAGCTACTGGGTATTGATGGAATGACAGGCCCAGGTATTTCGCTCTGAATAAAGCAAGTCCGAGGTTAGAGCAACGCTAGGGTTAGGCTAAACTCAGGTTAAGCCTGATGCATAAGTTCGCGATGCTAGGTACGATTAAAACTAACAGCGCAAAACTTGGTGCCAGCTAGTGTGTATTGAGCATTAACGCTAGCTGCAATCGGTCTTTAGCACCTAAGCGTTCAAAAGTTGCAGCCAAATGTGCTTTAACGGTGCGCTCTGTAATATTCAGCAGCTTTGCCACCTCTTTATTACTCAAGCCTTTTGCCACCTCAACCGCTACCTCTCGTTCACGGCTGGTCAACTGGGCTAGCAAGCCACTTACGTAAGCCGGCTGATTGCCAGCCAATTTCGTAGAGGTTTTAATCAAACGTAGCAACAACTCCTGTCCCAACCATAAACCACCATGACCAATAACAGTCTTGATTTCCTTTAACATCGCAGGCGGTGAATAAGCATGCGCATAGCCCACTGCCCCAGCACTTAATGCAGCAAAGCAATCGGCTTGATTCGGTGTATTGGCCAATACCACAATCTTTGCGGATGAAAATTGATTGATAAGATTGGTAATCATGTGACTTAACCGATCCGGCTTTTCTTCATTCACATGTAACCAAAATAGCAATCCATCACAATCAACTGCGGCAGCATCTAACTTTTGAATGCTCTGCACAAAGTCAGTAATGATTTTTGACTCTGGAAATGCATCAACCCAATGACTAATGCGTTCAGATAAATTACTAACAAATATATCCCGCATCTATCTCTCACTGAAAGCGTATGATTTTGCTTTTAAAACTGGTTTTAACAAATAAGAAAGTATGGTTTTTTTACCAGTCATAATATCAACTTGCGCCACCATCCCCGGAATAATCGGCAGCCCCTTACCAAGATTAGATTTAAGCGTACGCACGCGTACAATATAGTAGGCATTACCTTTTTCATCCACAATAGAATCCGGTGAAATATTTTCCACTACCGCCTCTAATGCACCATAAATCGTGTAGTCATAAGCAGTCAACTTGACTACGGCCGGCTGTAACAGGCTAATAAAAGCAATGTCTTTAATCTGTATTTTAGTCTCCAAGATTAAAGCATCATCCGTCGGCACCACCTCCAACACCTCTTTACCTGGCTGAATCACCCCGCCTACGGTATTGAAAAAGAGCCGACTTACTTTACCGTTAACTGGAGACTTCAGCGTGGATTGATTTACTTTATCTTTAAGTGAAACACTGACCTCAGAGACACTATTCAAACGTGCCGTAATATCATTTAACTCCGTACGCACCTTGCTTTGAAAGGTCTGCTGCACTTCAGAAACCTTGCGCCTCGCCTCGCCAATCGAGCTCTCAATGCGGCTGATCTGAGCACGCGCTTGGTCAATATCACCTTTCGCTTTATTCGTTTCTCGCTCCAGCTTTAAAATATCAATCTCAGACACGGCACCGCTGGCTAGCAAAGGCTTGTTTGCTGCAAGCTCACGTTTAGAAGATTCATAATTCTTTTCAGCAATCTCTTTGCGAAACTGCACTTCAAGCAACTCTTTTTCACGCTGTACCATCTGATCACGCGCAATGGCAATGGCAGACGTCAACTCTTCTTTGCTGGAGTTATACAGCGCATACTCTTGGTCGTAGGTCTCAGGTACTTGCTTTTTCACCTCGTCAGGCGGGTTAAAGCTTGTACCCTCTGCCAATGCTCTCAGCCTATACTGCTTCGCCAGATAAGCCAGATACTGAGATTGATTCTCGCGCAGTGAAGATACCGCACGTGTTTCATCAATACGAATCAATGGCGCACCTACCGCGACTGACTCACCTTCACTCACCAATATCTCTGAAACTATGCCGCCATCTAATGATTGAATCACCTGCACTTGCTTAGATGGAATCACACGGCCATCACCACGCACTACCTCGTCTACCCGAGCAAAGAAAGCCCATAACATCAACAGCAGCATCAACGCCGCAATCGTATATAGAAGTAGCCTAGCCCTCACTGGCGTTTGCTCCAAAATCACCAAATCAGCCTCTTCGTGCCAAGGTAAATCTTCTTTGGTTTCAGTCGGCGTCCATTTATCCAAAAAGTAGTAAATAGGCTTGGTCAGCCAAGTTTGGCTTTTAAGGAAATGATTAATCGTCCCTAATTTTTTAAACAAGTCTTCACTCATAGCGCTTTACCAATCTTGCCGTTTCTTAATGCGTCAGTCACTTGTTCTTTGGCCCCATCAGCCACCACTCGCCCGGAATCAATCACGATGATACGATTCACTAACGCATAAAGTGATGAACGGTGCGAGATTAACAATAAAGTCTTGTTTTGGGTATTTTCAGCCAAGCGTGTCTTAATCGCATCTTCGCCGGAATGATCCATGGCACTAGTAGGCTCATCCAATAACAATATTGCCGGCTTGTTAATAAACGCACGAGCCACCCCTACCCCCTGCCGCTGTCCGCCAGACAAAGTTTCGCCACGCTCACCAATTAGCATATCAAAGCCTTTAGGATGCGAGTTTACAAACTCATCAATCCCACCAATCCGTGCTACAGAAATGACGGCAGCGTCATCCACATGCGGTGCAGAAATCGTTATGTTGTCACGCATAGAACCATAAAATAATTGTGTATCTTGCTGCACATAACCAATACTACGTCGTAATTCTGCCGGATCAATTTGACGCGCGTCGATGCCATCAATCAACACGGCACCCTCTGTGGGCTGGTACAAGCCAAGAATCAATTTGTGTATGGTCGATTTGCCGGAGCCCATGCGTCCAAGAATTGCCACATGCTCACCCGCTTTAATTTTGAAAGAAACCTTAGTCAGTGCATTGCTTTCAGCACCTGGGTAGCTAAAGGAAACCTCTCTAAACTCAATATCGCCATTAAATACGGGCCTAGATAAAAAAGTACTATCGGCAGGGCGCTCTACTGGCCTTTGCATAATTTCATCAAGAGAGTTGAGCGAGGTTGCCGCATTATGGTACTGCGTTAACAAACCTGCAGTTTGCGCAATCGGTACCAAGGCGCGTGAAGCAAGCATGGTAGAAGCAATCAAGCCCCCCATAGTCAGCTCGCCATTAATCACTAGATAAACGCCAAGAATCACCAAACTGACGGTGATTAATTGCTGCATAGTTGCAGCACCATTATTAATAGATGACGACAGCAAACGTAACTTGCTAGAAACCTCCGTTAAGAAATGCGCACTGTGCTCCCATTTACGCTGCATCTGCCCTTCAATCCCTAAAGCCTTCACAGTCTCTAAGCCCACCAAGCTCTCAATTAAGGTGGCGTTTCTGGTGGCGCTAGCACGGTACATTGTTTCAGATAAATCATGCATTTTGGTTTGCACGCTAAATGAGTAAATAAGAATCACCACTGCACCTAGCAGGACAGGAATAATCATCGGCCAAGAAATCCAAGCCATCACCCCGATAAAGATCAAACCAAACGGAATATCAATCAGGGTGGTAATGGTGGCAGAAGTAATGAAATCGCGCACAGTTTCAAACGAGCGCAAATTAGAAGCAAAAGACCCTACAGAATTTGGCCGCTGCTCTAAACGGATACCCAACACCTGCTCCATAATACGTGCGGTAAGCTTAATGTCGATTCTGGTACTGGCCCAATCCAGAAAATAACCGCGCATGGTACGCAGCACCAGATCACCGATAAATATCAGTGAAATACCGAGCGCCATCACCCACAGGGTTTCTGTGGCGCGGTTAGGCAACACACGGTCATAAACATTCATGGTGAACAGCGGCATGGCTAATGCAAACATATTAACCACAAATGCAGCCACCATGATATCTCGGTAAATACGGCTATTCTCCGCGAGGGAGCCCCAAAACCAATGTCGTACGGTGACTTTGCCAACACTAGGCGCACGCTGATCAAAAGTAAACCTGAGTTTAGCAACAATAAAATAGCCAGCGCTTCTGGCCATTAGCTCATCTAGAGGCACGGCAACCTCAGCGTCACCTAGCTCGGGGAAAATAACACCTGCGGACTTGCTCTCAAGATTTACATTGGTCACCACGCAAGCTTCATCATCCTTTAACAGCAAAATAGCCGGTAAAAATTCTTGCTTGGTTTTATCCAATGATTTTTTTAAAATAGTAGTGGCCAAATGCACGCGGCTCGCAGAGCGCTTCACTAATGCTGGCGTCATTTTGCCATCACGTAGCGGCAAACCTGCAGCCAGTGCATCGCGTGAAGTAGCTACACCATGCAAGCGGCAAACCAAGAGTAGACTCTCTAGCAATGTATCAACAACACCTTCACTAGCTAACTGGCTCACATCATCCTGGCGCATGAATTCACTTTCTTAGAATCAATTTTGATTACATTATGCTACGAATCTACGTATCGTACTAAGTATTAAGCGCTCACTACAATAGAAATAATGTTAAATATTATTAATTTCTAGAGGAATACGCACCTATCCATTCGGATGGTTGACAACAAACAACAGTGTGAATTTCGTTAATACAAGTTTTTAGGATATATCAGTAATGTTACTCAACCTAAAACTAGAGTGAGCCAACTGGAGGTCACACACGATTTTTTTGCTGCTCAGCTAATTCTTTCAGAAAGTCAGCGACATCCCACTCGCAACCACCGCAACCAGAAAGCGCGCCAGTCCATTGCGAGATTGCTTCCATATCCATACCCCGCTCAAAGTACTTTTGCAGTTCGCCGCGCGTGGTGCCACTGCATTGGCACATAACCTCATCAGCAGCGCTATCATTCGGTGTATTCATGGATGAATATAGACTCAAAATTTTGTTGATTGCTTCATATTGTAACACTAGGCAGTTTAACGCTGAGACGACGTGGAGTGAAGATGGATTTTCTGATTCAGACTTAAATTCACACGCGTAAAAACAAAAACGGCGAATACATAACTGTATTCGCCGTTTTGCAGATGGAGCGGGAAACGAGGCTCGAACTCGCGACCTCAACCTTGGCAAGGTTGCGCTCTACCAGCTGAGCTATTCCCGCGATAAATCTATGCTAAAAACACTGGAGGCGCGAGCCGGAGTCGAACCGGCCTAAACGGCTTTGCAGGCCGCGGCATAACCGCTTTGCTATCGCGCCATTTCTAGCATTATTACTATACATCATAAAGTATTCATGATTGATTATAAAATCAAAAACCATACTTTTTAAAACTAAAACGGCGAAGCTATTATGCATTCGCCGTTTAATATTTGGAGCGGGAAACGAGGCTCGAACTCGCGACCTCAACCTTGGCAAGGTTGCGCTCTACCAGCTGAGCTATTCCCGCGTCGTTGTTACGTTGTGTCATCGTTAAGACAGGCGCCATTATAGAGAGTTTGAAGATATCGTCAAGTACTAGTTATGCATTTTTTATTAAATTATTGTCGCTTAATTTTCGGCATGGCCGCACGCAAATAATAAGCCATTGATAGCAATGTTAAAAATGCCGCAATCACGATTAACACCTGTCCAAATAATTTTGTAGGGAATGTGCCTACGTTCGCAATCTCAATACTGTCCCAATACAATAAAAATAAAATTGCCACCATTTGCACCGCTGTTTTCACTTTACCTATCATGGCAACACCCACGCTACTACGCTGCCCTTCGCCCGCCATCCACTCGCGCAATGCGCTAATAGCAATTTCACGGCCAATAATAATCAATGCCACTACCGCGCCCACGCGCTCAAACTCAACCAATACGATTAACGCCGCTGCCACCATTAATTTATCAGCAACCGGATCTAAGAATGCGCCAAATGATGAAGTTTGATTAAGTCTGCGGGCTAAATAGCCATCAAGCCAGTCGGTAAATGCCGCCACGGCAAAAATAGCAGTCGCGGTCAAATTAACCCAATGTGCGGGAATCGCCCCAAACGCGTGTGGATTGGTCGGCAAATAAAAGATAACCACAAATACTGGTATCAGTAAGATACGAAGCCATGTCAGCATGGTTGGAATATTGCAAATCATATAGTTAATCCCAAAAAATAACGATTTTCAGCGGTAGCTTAATGCAATTCGCCATATATTTTCTCAGCCAAACTTTGGCTGATGCCTTCAACACTGGCAAGTTCATCAATACTAGCATTTTTTACACCCTCTAAACCGCCAAAACGGGTAAGTAGCGCCTTACGGCGTTTTGCACCAATCCCTTCAATGTCTTCCAGACTGGAATGCAACCTAGCTTTGGCACGTTTGGCTCTATGCCCGGTAATGGCAAAGCGATGCGCTTCATCGCGAATCTGTTGTAGCAAATGCAGACCTTTGTTGTCTTTTTCGAGGTTAATCATCTCGCCGGTATCGGAGAAAATCATAGTCTCCAGACCGGGTTTTCGGTCTTCACCCTTGGCAATGCCTACCAGCAGGATATCATCCACGCCAAGCTGACCTTTACCACCATCAATAAACACCAAATCCGGACGCTTACCCTCACCCGCCGCTACTTTCTTATAGCGTCTGGTCAGTACGTCACGCATCGCCGCGTAATCATCGCCAGGGGTAATGCCTGTAATGTTATAGCGGCGGTACTCGCTGTTTTGCATATCGCCGCGGTCAAACACTACACAGCTGGCAACCGTAGCCTCACCCATGGTATGGCTAATATCAAAACACTCCATACGCTCTGTACTATCAGGCAAGCGCAATGCCTCACGCAAGGCAAGCAGCTTAGCCTCCTGATTGGCAGAAGTGGCGGCACGCTGCCCTAAGGCCAGATCTGCATTGGTCTGTGCCATTTTCAGCCACACGCGCTTATCCCCGATAGGATTGGTATTGATTTTTACCTTACGGCCAGCTTGCTCGCTTAAAACTTCTTCAATCAGCTCGGTTTCGATTTTGACGCCAACGACAATCAATGGCGGCGTGTTTTGGGCAACATAATGCTGCGTCAAAAAGGCTTGTACGGTGGTTTCCAATGTTTCGCCATCGGTGTTTTTTGGCATATAACTGCGGTCACCCAAGTGACGTCCGCCACGAATCATCACCAAATTAACGCAGTGCTGACCCTGCAGTTCCGCCCCGGCAATCACATCTGCATCCGACACGTTAAAGTCACTGACAAACTGCTTAGCCTGCACCTGATGCAGTGCCTGGATACGGTCTCTAAACACAGCCGCAAGCTCGTAATCTTGCTTAGCCGCAGCAGTATTCATTTGCTCGGCAATGGTGTCGATCACCTCGGTAGTTTTACCTTGCAGAAACATTGCTGCCTGATGCACATCATTGCGGTAATCTTCTGCGGAAATCAAGTTTACACATGGCGCAGTGCAGCGCGCTATCTGGTGCTGCAAACATGGACGGCTGCGATTAGCGAATACCGTGTTCTCACAAGTGCGCAATTTAAAAACCTTTTGCAGCAGTTGAATACTCTCACGCACCGCCACCGAGTTAGGAAATGGCCCAAAATACTGGTTACCTTTACGCTGTGCGCCACGATGAAACGCTAGGCGAGAATACTCATCACCGGTCAACGTAATATAGGGGTATGACTTATCATCGCGAAATAACACGTTATAACGCGGCATTAAGCCTTTAATCAGGTTATTTTCCAGCAGCAGCGCTTCTGCTTCACTGCGCGTGACCGTGGTTTCTATACGTGCAATATTGCTTACCATCACGCGTGTGCGTGGGCTAGGTAAGGTCTTATTAAAGTAGGAGGAAACGCGCTTTTTGAGGTCTTTGGCTTTGCCAACATAAATAACCTCATCGCTAGCGTTAATCATGCGATAGACGCCCGGCAGGTTGGGCAAGTTTTTTAGAATGGGCTTAGCATCGAACATGAGCGTATTTTACAGCCCATTAATTGAATTGGATTAATCAATCACGGTAAATATTACAAAATGAATATTTACCGTCATCATCAATCTAGAGGTAAATTACTCTGAGATCTTTTTAATATTTTCTAAACCTGATTTAAAGATACCTAAAATCGCGGCTTTTGCTGCTGCATCATCTTGGCCAGCTGCACCTGGGTTTGCTGGGTCTTTACGTTTAAAGTTTGCACTCCAAACCACAGTCGCTTTACCATCGGCACTGGTTTTAACTTTTAAAGTTGCACCATATTCACGTACTGGCAATACGCTTTCTGTGATTTCATACTTCATGGTTTTAGCATCAGCATCAAAACTAGTCAGCACTTCGTTAATTTTGCCGCCATCTTGTGTAGTTAATACACGGGTTGCGCCAACTTCTTCAGCTTTGCCGCTAGTGATTTCAGTTTTAGCGATGGCTGGGTGCCAGCGCATATCGGCAAAACTACCAACCGCTGCCCATACTTTATCTGCCGGGGCATTGATTTCAATACTTTCTTTCACACGAATTGTTTCATCAATCGCAGCAGATGCTTGGTTTGTAAACGCAAACAATGAAACCAACATTGCTGTCATAAATTTACTCATAAAAACCTCGAAATATTATTATTTAAGAATGCGCCCGCCAAAAG
>Ga0208394_100350_pt1 | contig 14561 bp, 13 predicted proteins | sample LakWasMet58_HOW8_2_FD_183892 | JGI IMG/M metagenome (GOLD analysis project Ga0208394, IMG submission 183892) | Freshwater sediment methanotrophic microbial communities from Lake Washington under simulated oxygen tension - Sediment Metagenome... | ecosystem: Environmental > Aquatic > Freshwater >... | reverse complement strand
TGGGAATAGCATCTGTACTATTGGTTAGATGATTTACTTTGATTCAGTATTTAAAATCCAGTTTTGTGCATTATTTAATTCACCAAATGCAAAGTGCTTAATTCCTGCGGATACAAAATGATCTGCTATTTTTTCACCGAAATCTCCCAATACGGAGTCCGTAACGAGCGCCACATGAGACACTTTTTTATGGTGCTCTTTAACAAACTGAAAATGCTTTATTAATGAACCAAATGATTCCCAGCCAGGAAATTAGCATTTAATTAATCGTTTATTCGCGTCTCTAATTGGAACTTGCTGAATTTTGATGCCAATAATCAAGGCAACGATACATAACCGGCCTTAGTGGCAATGCTTTGTCCTTCCGGCGATAGAACGAACTTTATAAAGGCTTGTAATACCGGCGAGAGTGGTTGATTCCTAGGCTGATTAATGGCAATGCCCAAAGTGCGACTTATAGGATATTGTCCGGAACGGATAGCATCTGGGGTTGGTGCTATTGCAAGAGCATCTTTATGCGGGGCAATCGCCAGCATATGGATACCTGACGAGGTCATCGAACTGCTGGAAAATCCTATACCGGTATCATCCGAGATCAGTGCATTCACGACGGCGGCGGGCCCTGCCAATGCCTGAAAATCTTTAATAAAATCGCCGCCGCATAAAGCAGTTTCTCTAAACAGACTGTTGGTTCCTGTAGCGACGGTTAAGCCATAGACGCCGATCGGTTGCTGTGCCATTGCGCCTTTTACACCTAATGCGCCCCATGTTTGAATCGGTTGTGATTTGCCACATCGGTAAGTGCTGGAATATACGGAATCAAGGTCTTGAAGAGTAATGCTTGTTAAGGGATTGTCATCATTCACATAAACGGCGACAGCATCCATAATTAACGGAATCACATGAGGTGCATAACCGAAACGAGCTTCAAATGCCTCTTTCTGTTTACTGCTTATTGGGGTTCTTGTAAGTGCTATATCAGCTATGCCGTTAATCAATGCTTCAATACCTGCAGTTCCGCCCGGGTCAGCGATAGTTACCGTGACTAATGGATTTCGCTCTGAAAATGCCTGTGTCCAGTAGGTCATAAGATTGCTTAATACGACAGAACCGGTAACGGCCAAGCGACCTTCAACTGGCACAGGCGGTTGGTTCGTTTCAACAGCGTTGGCCATGATTGCAAAACTCAGAAATGAAAAAAACATTATCAGGTACTTAGCCGGCTTAAAGATGAATCCGTAAAGTGATGTTTTCATAATATTCCTCACTTGTTTTTAATTTAATATCTAATTGGCTTTTAGCCGACTAAAAATACCGGCCCCGGCTCTATTATGCCTGCTTTGTTGAAATATCCAGCTTCTCTTCTATAGCTGTTGACTGATAGCAACGCCGGCGTCAGTTTGCTGCATAAAATTTAAAAACGATTTAGTTTCGTCGGATATTGCTCCAGCAGTCACTGTCTTGTTGTTGCCGTTTTTTCAATTAACACACGCTTTCTGCCCATTCTTTCTCTCATAAATCGATTTCAGTTATTGTTTTGTCCAAGTCACAGCGTCCTCAAATTCTGCCGGTGTACAGGTAGCGATTTGACCATCTATAAAATAAGAGCCGATTTTTGTAGCCCATTCCATCCATTTTTTGTCACTTACTACCGCTACTTTCTCGAAGTCATGTCGATGTTGTATACCAAAGACGGCATCATCCCACGCTGCGCCAAGTTCCCATCCGGTAAAATTTTCGGCTAAATAGAATCCCACTCTGATTTTTCCAAACTTACCTATTAGCTGGTTGAGTTGCGGAATAAAAACTTTCTCGTAATCTTGGCTAGTGAGACTTTCCGTTGCTTTGACTACAAGTGTTCTGCCCGCAGTTTCGTGCATAATTGCTATCATGAAAATCACTTCTTATGGTGTAATCGATCAGTTAACTTCAAAGGTAAAGTAGTGGAAACGTCTTTCCGCTTACTCTTTTTTATATTTATCTACGTTGCAAAATGCTTTTGGGGGTTCAGTCAAAATTACCCAACTTGCACCTACTCCAACATTGAGATAGACAATTCAATGGCGACATAGCGGCAGGCGTTTTAGGGTAAAACCGGATTGTTGCGCGCGTTCTTTCGCCATCAAGAGGGTCGCCGCCGCATTAGAGGCGGTCGAACGGTAGCGGTTGAAACCGGTAGTTATAGCCGGTAGTCATGATTGCCCTCTTTTAAACTGTCGATAACGCCTAATCAGCGCGTTGGTTGAACTGTCATGATCGAGTTGCGGCTCGTCCGCACTTTTAAGTTCGGCAGCGGTTTTCTGTGCCAATGCTTTGCCTAACTCGACACCCCATTGATCAAATGAATCGATATTCCAGATTTCCCCCTGTGTAAATACGCTGTGCTCGTAAAGCGCGACTAGCAAACCGAGCGTTTTAGGGGTTAACTGTTCAACAAGAAGTATGCTAGTCGGACGATTACCTTCGAATGTGCGATGCGGCGCCAACCGGTCAGAGGTACCCTCTGCCCTGACTTCAGCCTCCGTCTTACCGAAAGCCAGCGCCTCGGTCTGCGCGAACAGATTTGCCATTAGCAGATCATGCTGATCTCCGAGCGGATTTAAAGTCTGATAGAAACCGATAAAGTCGCAGGGAATCAGGCGGGTCCCCTGGTGAAGTAACTGGAAGAAGGAATGCTGACCATTGGTGCCTGGCTCCCCCCAATAGATCGGTGAAGTTTGATAATCGACGCAGGTACCGTCTAGCGTAACGTGCTTGCCGTTGCTCTCCATTGTCAATTGCTGCAGGTAAGCAGGGAAACGCTTGAGATATTGATTGTAAGGAAATACGGCAACAGACTGGGTATCGAAAAAGTTGTTGTACCAGAGCTTAAGCAAGCCCATGATGACAGGAATGTTCCGCTCGAATGGCGCCGTGCGAAAATGCTCATCCATCGCATGGAAGCCTGCAAGCATCGCCCGGAAATTGTCTGGCCCGACGGCGATCATGGTCGATAGACCAATCGCCGAATCCATCGAATAGCGTCCACCGTCCCAATCCCAGAATCCAAACATATTGCCGGTGTTGATGCCGAATTTTGTCACTTCTTCGGCATTAGTCGATACGGCAACGAAGTGTTGACGTATGGCATGATCGTCACCGAGCTTATCCAAACACCAGTTACGCGCGGCGCGGGCATTGGTCAGGGTTTCGAGTGTAGTAAAGGTCTTCGAACAGATGATAAACAGCGTTGCTTCGGGATCAAGATCGCGCGTAGCTTCCTGGAAATCAGTGCCGTCTACATTCGAAACGAAACGGAAAGTCAGATCGCGCTGACTGTAATGCCGCAGTGCTTCGTATGCCATCACCGGGCCAAGATCGGAACCGCCTATGCCGATATTGACGATGTTGCGAATACATTTCCCAGTGTATCCCAGCCATTGACCACTGCGAACCTGCTCTGAAAAGACGGCCATCCTGTCAAGAACAGCATGGACTTCAGCCACCACGTCAGCGCCGTCAAGCATTATCAGTTCACCTTCAGGCGCACGCAAGGCCGTGTGCAGAGCAGCTCTTTGTTCAGTCACGTTGATGATTTCGCCATTGAACATGGCCTTAATTCGCTTGCGTAAGCCACATTCATCAGCAAGCTTTATGAGCAACCGCATAGTTTCATCAGTAATACGGTTCTTCGAATAATCCAGGTAAATGCCCGAGGCATCGACCACGAATCGTTCACCGCGCAAAGGATCCTCCGCAAACAGTTGGCGCAGGTGTAAAGGGCGTATCTGTTGATAATGCGCCTGCAATGCTTTCCATGCAGGGCGCTTCGTTAACGGCTGCGTTGAAGAATGAACGGTTATAGTCATTTCTTAATGCACGTTTGCCTCTTCGGCTTTATTTTGGATCAGGATGTCCTTTGCCTTTTCGACTTCCTGTGTACTTCCATGGACAATGAGAATGAATTTGTCAGCCTTCAGCGCAGTTTCGTAGCGAATGACACTGTCTTTAGGGATTCCAATGCTTACCAGTGCGCCGCCGAGTGCCGTGAGGCCACCGGTGACGACAGCAGTTTCAAGCGCACCGAGTATCCAGCTTACCAACGGGCCGCCAACCATAACTGGGCCTATCCCCGGGATGAGTAAGAATGCGGAGCCGAAAAGGAGTCCCCAAATCCAACCCCAAAACAGGCCGAACTTCCCCCACGTTGCCATGCGATCGCCGGTGTTGTAGTATCCGATAACATTTTCTTCGGTGTGATAGTCCTTCCCTACGACGGAAAGTTTTTTCATATCGTAGCCGGACTGCTGCAATTCCTTGACTGCACTCTCGGCATCCTGGTGGTTGCTAAAGAGCCCAACGGCTGAGTTGTGTTTTTCTGGCATAATGTTTCTCCAAGGTTCGGGTGAAAAAGCGCGGCGTTGCCAGCTTAAATTTTCGCCGTCGCGGGTCATACAAAAATTAATCAAGGCGTTTCGGAGAAGCTTCTTAGGACCCAACTGGACTGTCTTAACAGCTAACTCAAAAACTTTTCGCAGATTATTGGATTCGCCTTCTTGGGGGTTAAATACCCGGCGCCTGAACCAACTATCAGACGGATTTATCCTCAATGGTTATTATGTCCGTTTCTCGCAAGGTAGTCTGTTCGCCATCGCGCACACGCAGATGCTTTCAATGCCTACGGGCTCGCTGCAAATCCTATCATTAAGAATTCGTTGCTATAGATTTATCGAGTATTTTCAACCAGTGCATAAGTCGTACAGGGTCATTCATAGCCAACCTCCGCCGAAACCCGCTCGTTGTAAGCCGCTGACGACGTAAGGGCAGGCTCGCATCAATCGCCACAATAAGCCGGTACGATAGTTTTCGATCATCAAAACAATCGGCCCTTGATTAAGTCCGTAATGCCAAGGTGATACCCAGCCATAGGGATTGCTGGATTTTACCGGATGGGTCGGGTTAAAAGTCGCTTTGAAGCCGTAGGGGTTGGACGTTGTTAATTTAACCTGATGGATGCAATAGTCCAATGTAGGCAGCACAATCTCGGGCGCGAACGGCAGAGACGCCACCACTGCCCACGGCGCGAGGGTGCCGTCATCGGGTCCGTAGGGCACACCGCGCCCCAGGTAACCGAAGAATTGGCGCTCGATGCCGCCCACTTTAATCGTGTCAGGGCCGGGGCCGTCGCTTGCAGTGATCCCCCAGCAACACCCGCCATAGCCTTCAAACTTGAGCGGATTGTCCATCGCGTACCTTTGCTGTACATAAGTGGCGCGGCGGCTGTTCTCGAAATAGTCGATGCCCTTAACGCGCATGAACGCGTCCTGAATGCCGCGAAAATCAATCCAGATATGTGAGAGCTGGTGCGTGAATAGCGGCCCGGCGTAAAGATAGTCATATCCGTAACAATGTTCCCACCTGTAAGTCGAAGTCCATGCAACGTAGCAGTTCCCGGGTAGCGGATGAGCGGGCGAGCCCAGCCCCAGAATATACAGCAACATCGCCTCATCGTAGCCTTCCCATCGGTATTTTAGAAATCCGCTTTCGGGCTTCCAGCCGTGCGTAACCGTTGCACCGCCGTCTTGCGCCCACTGCCAATCCGCACGGCAGTAGAGCGCGTCGGCGAGGGTGCGGATTTCATGCTCGTTGGCCGTATCCGCGTCAAAATACACTCCCGCCGTCAATGCGCCCGCCAGCAGAAAAGCGCTATCTACCGTTGACAGTTCGCATTGCCACGCACGCCGACCAGTCCGCATGTCGAGAAAATGATAATAAAAGCCCTTATAGCCGGTGGCGTCGGGTTCGGGACCTTGCGGACTGTTCCAGAAAAACCGCAGCGTAGTCAGCGTTCGTTCTACTGCTGCAGCACGCGACATAAAACCGCGCTCGACAGCCACCGGATAAGCAGCCAACGCAAAGCCGGTAGCGGCAATACTGGCAGGCCAATTCGCTTCAGTCTTGTCGATCACCAGTCCGTTGTCCGGATTCGTCTCATGCAGAAAGTAGCTGAATGATTTGTACTGAAGCATTTCCAGTTCAGCGTCAACGATTGGTTTTCCGCCGCTCATTGTTTCACCTGGCCTGCCGACTTTGGAATAAACTCAATTGTAACGTCGGCGATGGCGTACTGCGGTAGCGCGCCATCAAGCGCGTTTTCTGGTTCAATCATGTTCTGTCCTCAAGCCATTTCCCGACGACGCCCCTCCCGCAAGAGCGTCGTTGACGATGGCCTGAGCTTCCTCCAGAATGTGGCGTAGATGCACCTCTCCAAGAAAGCTCTCGGCATATATTTTGTAAATGTCTTCGGTGCCTGACGGACGTGCCGCAAACCATCCGTTCTCGGTAATTACCTTCAACCCGCCAAGAGGAGCATCGTTGCCCGCCGCGCAGGTGAGGACAGTCTGAATTTTTTCGCCCGCCAGCTCGGTAAGTTTAACCTGCTCGGGTGAGAGTTTAGCCAGCATTTCTTTTTGCTCCGGGGTGGCTGACGCATCAACGCGGTCATAGACAGGCTCACCGAACTCGCTAGCGAGTTCCCGATAGATTCCGCCGGGATCGCGGCCCATTCGGGCTATGATTTCAGCCGCCAGTAACGCCGGGACAATTCCATCTTTGTCCGTCGTCCAAACGTTGCCATCCATGCGGGCAAAGGAGGCTCCCGCACTTTCTTCCCCGCCAAAGGACTTATGTTCATTTCCACATTACCTCAGAGTCTGCCTTTGCTGCGGCAGCAAGAAGATTAATGAGCGGCAGCGCTCGATTAGCCATGCTCACGATCGGCTCATCCGCATCCTTGTCCTCAACTAGCGAGGAGGCTTTTTCTGCCTTGATAGCGGCTGTTAACCGACTCAGGGCCGCAGGGACATCTGCCGCCAGAATCGCACCGGGCACGGTTGCACTGTGTCCCATCATTTTCAGCAAAGAAAGCGCGACATCCCCGAATAGGGTGATGTCGGCATAGGCATTGGTCGTAAACGTCACAAGCATAGTGTTCTCCTCGAAGGAATAAGTAGTATCTGCTTGCGCACAGCCATTAACTCTACGCTTATAGGTTTTTATTCAACCGGATGTGTCCTTTGCGTTCGTGGCACCCAGGCATTTTCACTAGCACAACCTTTAGTCACAGCGCGATTAAAAAAATTCCGCCGACTAAATTCAGGACAGCCTCATCTCACTGCTTAAAACGTGACGCATCAATTGTTCCTTGGCTGCAGCAACAACGTGAGCAGGCTCGAACCCGAAGTGCTGTGCTACAACCTTCATCGGTGCGGACAGTCCGAAGGTATCCAGGCCAAGGATGGTTCCACCGAAGCCGGTATAGCGCTCCCAGCCGAAGCTGGACGCAGCTTCGACGGCAACGCGCGCGGTTATCTCCGGCGGCAGTACGCTGTCGCGATATTCCTGGCTTTGGCTCTCGAACAGTTCCCACGACGGCATGCTGATCACGCGCGCATTGATTCCCTCTGCTTTCAGTTGCTCATATGCCGCAATGCACAGCGCAACTTCGCTGCCGGTCGCCAGCAACAGTACGTCAGGATTATGGTTCAGGGCGTCGGCGAGCACGTAGGCGCCACGCGCCACGCCACTCGCTGGCGCGTATCGGGTGCGGTCAAGCGTCGCCACCGCCTGTCGCGTCAACACCAGGCAAACAGGACGATCCTTAAGTTGCATGATTACCCGCCAGGCCTCGACCACCTCGTTCGCGTCGGCCGGGCGCACTACCATCATGCCGGGCATTGCGCGCAAAGATGCGAGTTGTTCGACGGGCTGATGAGTGGGCCCGTCTTCACCCATGCTGATCGAATCATGCGTCCAGATGGTGATGACAGGAATCTCCATCATCGCGCCAAGCCTCAGCGCACCGCGGCAGTAGTCGGTGAAAATCAGGAAACTGGCGGTATAAGGCCGCAGATTCGACAGGCTGAGTCCGTTGCTGATGGCACACATCGCGTGCTCGCGCACGCCGTAGTGGAAATTGCGTCCACGGTAATCGCCGGCTTCACCCGGCGCCTGAAAATCACCGGCAGACTCGAAGCTCAAGTGGGTTTTTGTTGACGGATCCAGGTCTGCCGCACCGCCCAGCAGCCACGGCATTTTTTCGGCGATGGCGTTCAGCACTTTGCCCGACGAATCACGCGTCGCCATGCCCTTCGTATTTGCCGGAAAGGTCGGTAGAGCGCTATCCCAGCTTTCGGGCAAGTCACGGCGCTGCATACAATCTATCTGTTCGGCGAGCTCCGGGTAGTGTATGCGATAGGCAGCGAACAGTTTCTCCCAGGCGGCATGAGCCGTTACGCCGCGACGGCCAAGTTGTTCCCGGAAATGCGCCGGGACGCCGTCAGGCACATAGAACTGGGCGTCGGGATCCCAGCCATAGAACTCCTTCGCCAGTCGGACTTCTTCAGCGCCGAGCGGCTCGCCGTGAGCTTCTCGCGTATCCTGTTTGTGCGGGGCGCCATAGCCGATGTGGCTCTGCACGATGAGCAGGGTGGGACGATCATGGGTATCGAGAAAAGTGTTATAGCTGCGCGTCAATAGCTCCAGATCGTTGGCATCGGCTACGCGCGTGACATTCCAGCCGTAGCCGAGAAAGCGCGCCGCCACATCCTCGGTGAACGTGATGCGGGTTGAGCCCTCGATGCTGATATGGTTATCGTCGTAAATCCAGCACAGGTTGGCGAGCTGGAGGTGGCCTGCCAGGGATGCCGCCTCGCTGCTGATCCCTTCCATCATGTCGCCGTCGCTGCACAAGGCATACACCTTATGCTCGAACAGCTCATAACCGGGACGGTTATAGGTGGCCGCCAGCCAGCGTTCCGCGATGGCCATGCCGACGCTGGTCGCCGCGCCTTGCCCAAGCGGCCCGGTGGTGGTCTCCACGCCGGAGGTCCATCCGTACTCGGGGTGGCCGGTACACCGGCTGCCAGCCTGGCGAAAACGCTTGATGTCGTCGAGCGTTACGGCCAGACCGCCGACCTGTTTATAGCTTGGGTTCATCGCCTTGACCTCGCACAGATAAAGCAGGCTATACAGCAGCATCGACGCGTGACCGGCCGATAGCACGAAGCGGTCGCGGTTCGGCCAGTTGGGGTCCTCCGGGTCGTAGCGCAGAAAACGCTGCCATAAACAGTAGGCCGTCGGTGCGGCATCCATGGGCGTACCTGGATGTCCGGACTGAGCCTGTTGCACGGCGTCGATGGAAAGTGTGCGCAAGGTATTGATGCACAGCTGGTCAAGTTGCGTTGTGATTGTCATGGCTTTATTCCATTTGGATGGATCTGCGTAAGTACGGCGCTTTTTGACGCAATGCAGTCCATCAGATCGCGCCATGATTTTGCGAAAGATTGCGCGCCCTCTCGCTGGAGTTGGCCGGCAAGCGCCGTATCGTCCACACCTGCCCTCGCAAACTCGGCGAGCAGCATTTCGGCATCACCGCCATCATCCGGCAAGGCGTTTTTCACTTCACCGTGCTCAGCGAAGGCAAGAAGCGTCTTCTCGGGCATGGTGTTGATGGTATCCGGAGCCGCGAGCACTTGAATGTAAAGGGTATCTGAGGCTGCTGGATCCTTGGTGCCGGTACTGGCCCACAGCAGGCGTTGCGGCCTTGCGCCGGCATCGGCCAGTTTCTGCCAATAAGGGCGACACCTCCAGCGATACCCGGCCGTCAACTTCGCCGGTGGCGTCGTGGACCGGACGAAAGAGATCGGCTGCCTGGGTCAGGTCTTCCAATGCCAGCTCGAAAAAGAGTGCTTCGCCTGACTTGTCGGCAAGTGCTTTCTTACGAATGTCTGCGTCGTAAAAGTCGGCATTCCTGATGGCTTGATCGAAGATCGTGGGGTTAGAGGTCAGTCCCGTCAAAGAAAGCTCGCTGATATAGTGGCCCAGCGTACCGCTCGTCAGCAGCCCGCGCGTGATGTTGTCGAGCCAGAGGCTTTGACCGAGATCGTGCAGTTGTTGTGTGGCTTTCATGATAGCTCCTATTATGTGCTGTCGGCTTTGGGGATGCCGAGCAAGGTGGAAAAATCGTAATCGATCAGGTCGCCGATATGTTCAATCGTTATATCAGCTGGCGGATAGGCGGCGATATTCCCTGGGTCGAGCGCGTAGTGGCCCTGGCGAGGGAATAGGGTCGTCAGACGATCTCCCCAGATCTTTTTCATTGCCGCCAGAATGCGCAGCTTGTCGTCCACCATGACGTAATGTCGAGCCGGGTAACGCTGCTCGACGTCATCTAGCATTTGCTCTTTGTGCAGGTAGATAAGCACCCGGCCTTCGACCGCATCCCACAATCCCGATCGTTGTGCCTTGCGCGGCTGGAACACCACGTCACCATCCGACAGAATCACCGTTGTTCCCCAACGGCGGAGATATGCGATGACGTCGAGCGCGCCAGGGTACAAGCGCTCTGCAAAAGGATAGTCCACTAAAAATGCAGACATCAGCAGCAACCGCGGATCATTCATGGCACCAACACGATAGCGTTGCAAGGCGCCCAGATAGTCCGCATAGCCCAGTTCAATACGTAGCGCTTCGAAAATCTTCCAATATCTGTCCCGGCTCTCTTCGCCAAATTCATATGCAAGATGGTCGCCCAGATCGGCTACGATGCGGTCGTTATCGAGCAGGGTGTTGTCAATGTCCAGCAGGAACACCACTTCGTTTGCTGCTGTCATGTTGTCTTCTCAACCGGTATGGGATTGTGCCAACTTCCATCTGCCGCAATGAGCGCATCAGCTTGTTTCGGCCCCCAACTGCCGGGCTTGTAGCGGTGAGCCTTGTGGTGATCACTAAGCACTGGATCGACTACAGCCCAGGCGGCCTCTACCGCATCCTCACGAATAAAGAGCGCTCCGTCGCCAGCCATGGCGTCTTCCAAAAGTCGCTCGTAGGGTGTTTCCTGTCCCGGCTGTTCATCCAGCAAGTAGAGCTCACGCTGGTCGCCGACGAATTCCTTGCCTGCACGCTTGACACGCGCGGCGATGGCAACTGCGGAGTTGGGAGAGAGTCGAAAACGCAGATAATTGGGCCGACCGACCACCGGCGCCGAATCGTCGAACAGCCTTTGCGGTGGCCGCTTTAACTCCACCAAAACCTCGGCTGCTGTTGCAGCCAGACATTTGCCGGAACGCAGGTACCATGGCACACCCTCCCAGCGCCACGAATCGATAAAAAGCCGCAGGGCGCAGAACGTCTCGACATCCGACCCCTTAGCCACGCCCTGCTCTTTCCGGTAGCCTGAGTACTGGCCGCGCACCACGTCTTCAGGGTGCAGAGGCCGTATGGCCTGGAACACTTTGGCTTTTTCGCTGTGGACGGCGCCAAATCCCTGATAGGCAGGCGGTTCCATGGCAAGCAGCGCGACGATCTGGAACAGGTGGTTCTGGATGACGTCGCGCAAACATCCGACACTTTCGTAAAATGCGCCGCGGCCTTTTACGCCGAAATCCTCGCACAGTGTAATCTGCACGCTGGCCACGCAGTTACGGTTCCAGATCGGTTCAAGAAACGAATTGGCAAAACGGAAATAGAGGATATTCATAATCGCCTCCTTCCCGAGATAGTGGTCGATGCGGAAGATCGAATCTTCCGCGAACACCGACAGCGCCGTGCGGTTTAGCTCCCGAGCCGAGGCCAGGTTGCGCCCGAACGGCTTTTCAACGATGTCACGCGCCTGATTGGCTAACCCCACAGCCCCTAGCCCTTTGATAACCGTCGCGAATAGCGCGGGTGGAATCGCAAGATAATGCGCCGGGTGTCGGGCATCGCCCAGCGTCTGTTTGAGCGCTTTGAACGTGTCTGGGTCGTTGTAATCACCGCCCACATACTGGAGCTTGGAAAGCAGGTGGTCGAAGGCGTTCCGGTCATCAATCTTGCCGGCTTGCTTGATACTGTCCGTCGCCTGCTGGCGTACTTGCGCCAGGTTCCATTTCGAGGAGGCGACGCCTACCACCGGGACATTGAGGGCGCCACGCTTGGCCATCGCATAGAGTGCCGGAAAGATCATCTTGTGGGCGAGGTCGCCAGTCACGCCGAAGATCACCAATGCATCAGCCGACGTCGTGCGCTTATAGTTATTGTGCATCTCAGTACCCTCTTCTTCTCATCATGCCCACCAAATTCGCCCTTTCGCCGATTTTCACCATTAACTTTCTGACGCCGTCGCGTGGAGACGCCGAAAAGAGTTTCGGCTAAGTCAAGTTGTCGGCTCCGCCAAAAATAATGGACACGGCTGGGTCGATTGAACATTCGTTTTCATGTTTCTTCTCCCTTTTCCCAGTCCGTATGGAAGGCACCCTTGGCATCGTTCCGCTCATAGGTGTGCGCACCGAAATAATCGCGTTGGGCCTGGATGAGATTGGCCGGCAGCCAGATGCTGCGATAAGCGTCGAAATAACCCAACGAAACCATCAACCCCGGAGTCGGCACCCCTAACTCGGCCGCTTGGCACACCACTTGGCGCAAATCTTCCTGATGCTCCATGAGCTTGCGCGACAAGTTGGGATCCAGTAGCAAGTTCGGCAGATTGTGCTTCGCTCGAAACGCCGCGCAGATGTCTTCCAGCAACGCAGCACGGATGATGCAGCCGCCACGCCAGATCCGCGTCACGGCTTCAAGATCGAGGCGATACTGGTATTTTTCCGAAGCAACCGCCAAAAGTGCCATACCCTGCGCATAGGTGATGATTATCGCGGCAAAAAGAGCGCGGCCAAGTTGTTCCTGAAACAGGTTACGGTTGCCAACGAAGCGCCGCTGGGATCGCTGATAAATTACGCTGGCCAGCTCCCGTTCCGTCGCAAACACGGATAAGTCCCGCATCGCGACCGCCAGGTCAATGGTTGGGATCGGCACTTGCAGTTCCATTGCACTTTGTGAGGTCCACATGCCGGTGCCTTTCTGTTTGGCCACATCAAGGATTTCGGAGATCAGCCGCTTACCGGTTTTCTCATCCTGTTTTGAGAAAATATGACTGGTGATCTCCACCAGATAGCCATTGAGCTCTCCCTTATCCCATAAAGCATAGATCTCATGCATTTCATCATCGTTCAAGCCCCAACCACGTTTCATCAGGTCGTAGGTCTCGGCGATCAATTGCATGATACCGTATTCGATGCCGTTGTGGACCATCTTCACGAAGTGGCCGGCCGAACCTGAACCGAGGTATGTCACGCACGGATCGCCATTGACCTTCGCAGCAGTAGCTTCAAAGACGGGGCGGACTCGTTCGTAGGCGTCTTTCGGCCCACCTGGCATGATACTCGGTCCGTAACGCGCACCTTTTGCGCCACCCGAGACGCCCACCCCGAGAAATTGGATGCCTTTTGCCGTCAGGTGGCGGGTACGCATGTCGGTGTCTTTGAAGTAGGAGTTGCCAGCATCAATGATGAGATCGCCCTTGTCCAAGTACGGCAATAAATCCTTGATGACCGAATCGACGGGCGCACCAGCGGGCACGAGTATGATGACCGCACGGGGTGGGCGGAGCATGGCAATGAAGTCATTTATATTCTCCGTCCCGCAGATGTCCCGATCGGCCGATTCCTTCCTGAGGGCTTCGACCTGGCTTGGTTCCTTGTCATAGCCCACCACCGAAAAGCCATGGTCACCCATGTTCAGCACGAGATTGCGCCCCATGACGCCCAGACCGACCATGCCGATTGCATACCGTTGTTGTGATTGCTTATTGGACATGGCTATGTCTCCAGAGAAGTTGGTGGGAAATTGGTGGAATTGATTTTTATCTTCACCCTTTCCTCCATGCCAGCACGTTGTTCGCGTTTGTTTATTTACCGCTCAGCCTCGCCCCGGTCCTAGCCTGCTTGGCGATCTGCGGTGTCAAACAGATCGGTTTCTTGGACAATAGCAGCGTGACAGTTGGATCAAACACCCGATACTCAAGCAGTTACACACGATCATTCACGAGGAATCAGACCAGCGCAAAACTCCAAACGAACACTGCTCAACCCCAGAGCATAAATACCCCATAAACCGCTATCACAGTCGCCACCAGTTGCGCTCCGCACACTGTCAGCAGAAAATTGACGCGGAGCGTAGTACGACCAGAACGAGCCGCGCTTGCGCGACAGGAAAATCGTCAAATGTCCCGCCACGGACAGCTGCGAATATATCTGCGTCTGGATGTGCTCGCAATCAAGGTTAATATGCACAGTGTCCTGACGATATTTCACACTATGGAGTGTCAATCAGCCTCGAATATTTGTCAATCAACAACGTCAAAATCGATCAATAAGATTACTATCTTATTGCTTTATCATTCGTCTACTAGTACAACGAACCAAGTACGACGCGGGTATTCAACTTATTGTTGCTGGAAAATGACAAGGTCAAGAGCGCCCACCGAGGCGTAAAAAAGGCCGTGAGTCCGTAAGCGTCCAACCCTACCACATAGCGAGGTTGATGGGGGCGTGATTTAATGTGATTTGCCGAAAGGCAGTAATTCGTCGATACGGCTGTTAGGCCAGGTAGGCAGTTTTTCGAGGGTGTCTTTTAGCCAGGCCGAAGGATCGAGGCCGTTGAGCTTGGCCGTGCCGAGCAAGGTTTGAATCACAGCCGCGCGTTTTCCG
>Ga0208394_100348_pt1 | contig 14603 bp, 8 predicted proteins | sample LakWasMet58_HOW8_2_FD_183892 | JGI IMG/M metagenome (GOLD analysis project Ga0208394, IMG submission 183892) | Freshwater sediment methanotrophic microbial communities from Lake Washington under simulated oxygen tension - Sediment Metagenome... | ecosystem: Environmental > Aquatic > Freshwater >... | reverse complement strand
CTCCGGGTGTGGCCAGCGGATAAGTGCTTCAGCGCCTATGGCTTGCCCGTGGCTATCCAGTTGTATTTGGTAATACAGCTGGAATTGTTGCTCATTGATGGCAATATTTAAATCGCGCTCAAGTTCAACACGTGCATTAATACTGGTTTGCATTTCCGGGTCAAAGAAACATAGCGCATTACGCCCAAGTTTTTTAGCTTGGTACATGGCAATATCAGCCTGTTTAAGCAATTCATCTTGCGATTGTTCATGATGGTGAAACAGCGCTGCGCCAATGCTGCACGTGATTTGGTATTCATACTCACCTAGGTTGTAAGGCTGACTTAATCGTTGCAAAATCTTTTCACCGATTAGCTTGGTTTTAGACGCAGCCTCATCTAGCTGTAGGCTTAAATCTTCTAAGGTAATCACAAACTCGTCGCCACCTAGCCTGGCTACGGTGTCACCTTCTCGCACGCAGCTATTTAATCTCTCTGCAACTTGTAGCAGCAACATGTCGCCAACCGCATGCCCGAGTGAGTCGTTAAGATTTTTAAAGTTATCTAAATCAATAAATAATAAAGCCCCTTTATTTTGGCTACGGGCACTTGAGGCTAGTGCATGACTTAAGCGGTCAGTGAATAAGCGTCGATTAGGTAAGTGTGTGAGTGGGTCGTAAAAGGCTAATACTTCTATTTCTTTTGCGGCAGCTTTGTTCGAGGTAATGTCTGCCATAGTCGCTACATAATTAGTAATCGTGCCATATTGGTCTTTTACTGCGGTAATTGTGAGATATTCTGGGTAAATATCACCATTTTTACGACGGTTCCATATTTCCCCGCTCCATGAACCTTTGTTGGCTATGCATTCCCACATGGCACTATAAAAGCTGGCATTATTCTTACCTGAACTCAGTATGCGAGGATTTTTGCCTATTATCTCTTCCGCACTGTAACCCGTAATTGCGGTAAAGGCATGATTGACGCGCAGAATGATATTGTTAGCATCCGTGACAATCATTCCCTCTTGTGCCTCAAATACATATGCGGAAATTTTTAGTTCATTTTCTATACTTTTGCGCTCGGTAATATTGTGGCTTATGCCAAGTACGCCAGTCACGTTGCCTTGCTCATCATAGATTGCAGTTTTTGTGGTTTCCAGTAGTTCAGAATGACCATCATCGGCAAAAGTAATCCATTCTTCATTGATACACGGTACGCTACTTGCCATTGCCTTTCTATCGTTTTCTCTGAAAGAATCCGCAAGCGTGATGTCGACGAAATCGTAATCAGTTTTGCCAACAATATCAGACTCTTTTTTACCAAAGAACCTCTCAAAACGAGAGTTACAAGTGAGGTATATACCGTCAGGGCTTTTTAGCCAGACTAAATCTGGAATCGCAGTGAGTAGCCCTCTAAGGCGTGATTCGCTGTCCTGCAGCGCGTGTCTGGAGAGTTGGTGTTCGGTAGTATCTCTTAGCACGCCAATAATACGTGTGGGCTCTCCATCCTCATTGCGGGCGACTGCGACCCCTTGCTCAAGTATCCATTTGGTATTTCCGTGGTGATCAATAATGCGATGCTCACTGATATAAGTTTTTGTTTTATTGTTTAAATAATCGTGTACGCTTGAGAATACACACGGCTTATCTTCAGGGTGGATGTTGCTCTCCCAAGTGTCCATGTCATTATTGATGATGTCATTGCTTAAGCCATGAATCTCTGCCCATTTGCTTGAATAATATGTTTTATTGGTTTCCAGATTCCAATCCCAAACACCGTCACTTGTTCCCTCTATTGCAAATCGCCATCTATTTTCTGTTTCAATGCGTTTGGTCATTTCATCACGCAATGTTTTGAGTGTATAAAATAAAATGCCAATACCAATGAGCAAGCTAATCAGCATCACTATTTGCGCTATTCCTACTTTCAGCGATGCCAGCTTTTGACGCTCATTTGATCTGTTTTGCACGGCAATATCAAATGTGTGCAGCTTTGAAGTCAGTAAATTAGTGAGATGGTTGATATTGCCTTCAGTAATGATAGAAATACTAGGACCAACGATAACTAAGCCACCTTTAGTCGGCAATATAGACTCTGACTCATTAATGGACTCTCTAAAAATCTCTTCGACGCTCCTAATCTGGCGTTTCATTTCTATACTTTGCCCCGCCATTTTCTTGATCGTGGACAATGACTCAAACACATTAGAACGTATGGACTGTAAGTTTCTAGCAGGCTAGGGGTTGGGTTGTGTAAATACTGAGTAATCAGGGATTTGTGGTCGTAAAATCCGCTTTGTAGATTTTTAGATAGATTCAGTAATTGATAGGTTTGTTCTAGCGTATACGCGGAGATTTTGCTTTGTTCTGTACTCGTGAGCATTGCCGCAGAGGAAATGATTAACATACCTAGCGATAGCATGATATTAAAAACAATAAATCTGGGGTGCTTAAATGAAAGTTTTAAGGATAGACTCTCATTCATCATATTGCCTGCCTTGGATAAATACAATATTGCTGACATTGCTAGTTTTTCTGCTGGCATTGGGTGTAGTGCTTAAAATTCAAATAGTCTCATTACTGTGACTTAGATTATTTTATTTTGCCTAGGCTTGGTTTGATGTAAGTCAAATCGATAGTGTTTAGCTGTTAATTAAGCGTGTGCCTTTTTATCTTTAGTATTTACAGCCAATTTATTACACTTTTTTGTGCTGGTAACATGCATAAAGTGACATATTAAGTGCCATTTGCAAATGCTTTTGTATGATTGTTAAAGTAGAACAGCATGGCATGATAAAATTTGCGCCTATGAATGTGAGTAAACCTGATAATTTAATTCCTGCTAATTTTGAAGAAGCTTTACAAAGCTGCATGCTGGCCGATCGGCATGCGTTGCGCCGTAAAATGCAGGATATCAAAACGCTACAAAAACTTGCGGATGAAAAGTCACTAGCCAAAGCTCAGCGCATTGTCAATGAAGTCGTGCAAAAGATGCATGCTTCGCAGCAAAAGTATCAATTGCGTTTAACGCACTTGCCTAAGCCAGAGTATCCGCTAGAACTGCCAGTAAGCGGCAAACGTGATGAAATCGCTGCCGCAATCAGCAAACACCAAGTGGTGATTGTGTGCGGTGAAACCGGCTCAGGTAAAACCACACAGTTACCCAAAATTTGTTTAGAGCTCGGACGAGGGGTTTCCGGATTTATCGGCCATACCCAGCCGCGCCGCATTGCCGCAAGGTCAGTCGCTAGCCGTATTGCACAAGAGCTAAAAACGCCGTTGGGTGAAGCGGTGGGCTACAAGGTGCGCTTTAACGACAAGCTATCAGAATCTAGCTACGTTAAGTTGATGACAGATGGTATTTTGCTTGCGGAAACACAAGGTGATAAGTTTCTAAACGCTTACGACACCATTATCATCGATGAAGCGCATGAGCGCAGTTTAAACATCGACTTTTTATTGGGCTACCTTAAACAACTGCTATCTAAACGCCCTGATTTAAAAGTCATCGTCACTTCAGCCACCATTGATGCTGATCGCTTTTCACAGCACTTTAACGGCGCCCCTGTAATTGAAGTTTCTGGTCGTACTTTCCCCGTGGAAATTCGCTATCGTTCATTAGGTGCAGCCGGTTTCCGCGCACGTGAAGTGGCTGAGGCTGAGAATGCACAGTTTGACTTAGATGATGACACTGTCTTTGGCATTGCGCGCAAAGCCAAAACAGAAGCGCGCTGGCTAGAGGAAGATGACGAAGAAGAGGCAATCGAAGAGGCTATTTTAGATGCGGCCGATGATTTATTGCGTCAAGGCGATGGCGATATCTTGGTATTTTTACCAGGTGAGCGCGAGATTCGTGATGTAGCAGACCATTTACGCAAATATCAAGGACGCTCCGCCAAGCTTAAGCACATAGAAGTACTGCCTTTGTTTGCTCGTCTGAGTATTGAAGACCAGCAGAAGATATTTAAAAGCCATAGCAGTCGGCGGATTGTGCTGGCAACCAATGTGGCTGAAACCTCGCTGACCGTGCCTGGCATCAAATACGTGATTGATGCGGGTCTAGCGCGGGTGAATCGCTATAGTACGCGTGCAAAAGTTGAACAGCTGCAAATCGAAAAGATTAGCCAAGCAGCTGCTAAACAGCGTGCAGGTCGCTGTGGCCGGGTTTCAAACGGTATTTGTGTGCGACTGTATTCTGAGCAGGATTTTAATGGTCGTCCAGAGTTTACTGAACCAGAAATCTTACGCAGTTCGCTGGCTGCAGTCATTTTACGCATGGCAGCACTGCGCTTGGGTGATGTAACGGAATTTCCGTTTATTGAGGCACCTTCATCACGTTTAATCGCTGATGGTTATTTGCTATTGCAAGAGCTTGGTGCCGTAGATGCACGTCGCCAGATTACAGAAACCGGCTTGCAGTTAGCAAAACTGCCGCTGGATCCGCGTGTAGGACGCATGATTCTTGCCGCCAAACGTGAGCATTGCTTAAAAGAAATATTGATTATTGCAAGTGTACTCAGCATACAAGACCCACGTGAGCGCCCAATGGATAAGCGCGAGGCTGCTGATAATGCACATGCCAAGTTTGCGGGTGAGGGCTCCGACTTTATGAGCTATCTCAAACTGTGGGACTTCTTCGATAACGCACTCAAAACTAAAAAATCCAATAAAGACTTGCTCAATCAATGCCATAGCAACTTTTTATCATTCTTACGCTTGAAAGAGTGGCGTGAGTTACATGGCCAATTGTTAGATATCGTTTCAGAGATGGAATTTAAGCCGAATGAGCAAGAGGCCAATTTCGAGCAGATTCATAAAGCGCTGCTCGCTGGCTTATTAGGTAATATTGGCTTTAAAGATGGCGATAGTGACTCTTACGCGGGTGCGCGCGGCATTCGTTTTCATGTTGCACCAGGCTCTACGCTCAAGAAAACGCGACCGAAATGGGTAATGGCCGCCGAGCTGGTAGACACCTCTAAACTGTATGCACGAGGGGTGGCAAAAATTGAGCCGGATTGGATAGAACCGCTAGCCAGAGGCCTTACCGACAGCCATTATTCTGACCCGCGCTGGGATAGAAAAATGGGCATGGTCAACGCTTGGGAGCGCGTAAGCCTGTACGGCCTCACCATTATTCCAAAACGCCGTGTGCATTATGGCCCGATTAACGCTGCAGAATCACGTGAGATATTTATACGTGAAGCGCTTGCGAACGGCGAGTTTGATACCAAAGCAGCATTTTTCACTGCTAATGAGCGCTTGATTGCTGAGGTTGAAGAGCTAGAACATAAAGCACGCCGCCAAGACGTATTAGTGGATGAACATAAACTTTTTGCTTTTTACGATGCCAAAATACCTGCTGATATTTTTAATGCCGCCAGTTTTGAAAAATGGCGAGCAGACGCTGAAAAAGTATCACCAAGGCTGTTGTACTTAACGCGTGATGATTTAATGCGCCATGGTGCAGATGCCATTACTGCAGTACAGTTTCCTGAGAAAGTCATGTTAGATGGTGTTGAAACTAATTTGAAGTATCGTTTTGAGCCGGGCCATGTGCTAGATGGCGTGACCGCGACTGTGCCGCTTGCCTTGTTGAATCAGCTAAACCCAGCGCAAACCGAGTGGTTAGTCCCTGGCATGTTGCGCGAGAAAATCACGTATTTGATTAAAGCGCTACCCAAAACATTTAGACGGGTGTGTGTGCCTGTGCCAGAATTTGTCACTGGATTTTTGGATGACGTGAACGAGCAGTTCTCTCAACCTATGCTAGATGCGTTAGCCTCTTATATACAACGCAAAACCACGCTTAAAATTAGTAAAGAGGATTGGAACCTAAGCGACATACCGCCACACCATTTAATGAACTTTAGTGTGTTGGACGATGGTGGCAGGGAGCTAGCAATGGGGCGTGACTGGAACGCCCTGAAAAAACAGCTGGGCTCAGCCGCGCAGCTTACCTTTAGAAATACTTCGCCAGATATTGAAAAAACAGGCTTGAAACAGTGGGATTTTGGTGATTTACCACAGACGCTAAGTTTTGAACGTGATGGCTTAAAAGTCACAGGTTACCCTGCGCTTGAAGATGCGCATGACAGTATCGCAGTTAAGCTGTTTGATACAGAGCGTGAGGCTGCACTTAGTCATCGCAAGGGTGTGTGTCGCCTGATGCGCTTTGAATTAAAAGAGCAGATGAAGCAGTTGGAAAAAAGCCTGCCTAACTTTAACCAATACGCGCTACTCTTGCGTAATGTGATGCAGGCAGATGATTTACGTGAGGACATGATTTTAGCGATAGCAGACCGTGCGTTTATTGGTGAAGATGATTTGCCGCGAACCAATGCAGAGTTTATGGTATTAAAACAGCGCGCCAGAACACGCTTGCCAGCTGTGACACAAGCGGTAGCAAGGCAAGCGCAGGCAGTCGCAACTGAATACCAATTACTGGTGCAGAAGCAAGGCCAAATGGCAGCTGCCGCAAACAGACTAAAACGTGATTTAGACCAGCAAATTAGTTTGTTAGTGTACAAAGGCTGCTTTCATCAAACCCCTTGGGAGCAGTTGCAGCATATTCCACGCTATTTAAAAGCCCTCAGGCTGCGTATTGAGAAGCATCCGGCTAACCCTGACCGTGATGGTAAAAATGCAGCAAGCGTGGGCTTGGTTTGGCAAAAATGGCAAGATAAAGTCAATGCTTTGAATACTGCGCATTTAGATATCCCACAGCATTTGCAGGATTTTAGATGGTTAATTGAAGAACTGCGTGTGTCTTTGTTTGCGCAAGAGCTTAAAACACCGTTCCCCGTGTCGCTCAAGCGACTTGAAAAAACTTGGGCTGACATGCGCTTTTAATCTCTATGTATTCAGATCAAATTAATAACAATCAAGTTGAAGAAAACTTTGATGAATTTCTAGCGCGGGCGCTCAAATTCAAGAGCGTCAACGAGCAGCTGATTCGCGTGAATATCAGCCGTAATACATTACTCGCGATTGTTATTTCTATCCTCGTTCACTTGGCTATCTTCTTTCTGGCACCCAAGGTTGAGTTTGATCAGCCACCGTCTAGCCCAGCTAGCACGATCGAGGTAAGCCTAGCACTGCCAACACGTGCACCAACCGCTAGTACACCGCCTCAGCCTAAGGCAGAACCTCCAGCTAAAGTAGAGCGCAAGGTAGAGCCTGTAAAAAGCAAACCTGTAGTGAAACCAAAGCACAAAGTGATTGCAAATGTACCTACTACGACTGCTGACTCAATCTTAAAAGTGCCAGACACGCCTAAGCCGCCCCCGGTGCAGGAAAGTAAGCTAGATCCCACTAAGTTTCCAGATATGGCTTCCTATATGAAAGCGGTACAGGCCAGCAGACAGGGCACTGAATATGACGCAGCACGGCAAAATGCGGAGGCAATTGCCAAGGAGCGTGGGCCGAGTGCAGAACAAATGAGGGATGAGCGCATTAAAAATAACTTTAAAAGCGGTACTAACGGTATTTTTGAGATTACCAGCAGAAGCTCACGTCATGCGACTTTTGCCTTTAAAGGCTGGACTAATGATTATAGCAACGCCAAGCTTCAGTACTTTGAAGTAGAGGCTGGTAGCGGCCAAGATATTCGCTTGATGATAGTGAAACGTATGATTGCGCTAATCCGTGAGCATTACCAAGGTGATTTTACTTGGGAGTCACATCGACTTGCGCGCTCCGTCACGCAGTCTGCACGCTTAGAAGATAATGCAGGTTTGGAAGACTTCTTAATGATGGAGTTTTTTGGTAGTAATTACCGTAATAACTAAGCGGATTAAATGGATGTTTAATCCGTTAGGTTTGTTGCGTTTCTTGAGCTTGGTTTGCTTTTAATTTATTTTGCGCTTCATTTATTTTCTTTATTCAGGGCACGTCTGTATTCTTCAAGTCTTTCCTGATAGTGCTCAGCATCCCCATAATCAATAAAGCGCGAATAGCGTGAATGTGTGCCCAATATCTTTCTGGCATGTTTAATCGGGCAAAAGTATTGCTCTGTGCGCGCTACAATTTCACTAATATAGGCAATCATGCCGCTACCGTAGGCGCAGTAGGTGCAGTGAAATTTTTCAATAAAGTTTAGGTACTGTAACTGTTGTCTATCGTAAATAACGTAATCGGCTCTACGTACTTTTTTTATGCCGTAAATCGGAAAGCATGTTAGCTGGTAAAACGTGATGAAAATATCTGTAATAACCAACGGAATAATCATGGCGTAAATAATAGGGCCAGTAATCAAGTTTTGTGGGCGGTTAGTGATAAGCCACGTAAAAAAGTTTCTTTTAAGGCGCTTGTGGGTATCTTTAATTGACTTTTCAAATTCAACACGCTTTCCTTTGATTTGAAAAAATATGGTGGACTGTTGTTCATTTAACGCTGTACGTAAGTCATCTTCAAGTTCGGTAATTTGATTTAGTAATTGTTGAATCCGTTCGTTCATGCAAACCCCTTGCGCAGTTAAATGACTTATATAAATGACAGTACAGTATTTGATACTCCCTGTTGACGAGTATAGCGCTATATCAGTTAATTAGCAGAGATATGGTAATTTGCCATTGCTTGCGTTGGCAAAAAGTATACACATCTGTATACTTTGAGTTAAACCTTGCCTGTTCAAGCTAAATATTAAGGATGTTTTTTATGTATAAGCGATGGAGTTTAAAGCAGTTAAAACCAGTTGGGAGTGCACTGTTAATGGCAACTACCGTTGCGATGACCGCATGCTCCGGCCTGGAAAATCAGCACTCATCATCTACACAAAAAGATTGGCCTATACATGGTGGCGATTACACCAATCAGCGCTTATCACCCCTGACGCAAATTAACACGCAAACGGTTAACAGGTTATCGTTAGCCTGGTCGTTTAAAACCGGCGTATCCGCTAGTTTTCAAGCTACGCCAATCGTGCAGGGCAGCATTATGTATGTGGCTTTGCCTTTTAATCATGTAGCAGCGCTTGATGCAAAGACTGGTAAAGAGATTTGGCGTTACGAGCACACCCGTAAAGCAGATTGGAAAATGTGCTGTGGCCCAGCTAATCGTGGTGTGGCTGTGAGTAATGGCAAAGTGTTTATTGGTACTGTGGATGCCAGGCTAATTGCCTTAGATGCAAAATCCGGGCGTAAGCTATGGGACATTGATGTCGCTGAAGATACCGCATTAACTGAAAATACAGGCTTGCTTAGCAAAGCTGATGCTAAAAGTAAAAAAGAAATTTATGGCGGCACTGGGATTGGTATTGCCATGGCACCAGTGGTATATCGCGGCAAGGTCATTGTAGGCGTTACTGGTGTTGGTTATGGGCTTCACATTGATCAACCAAGGATAGATGCGCCACTCGGTGCCGTAGTCGGGGTGAGCGGTCAATATGGGCGTCCTGGATTCTTGGCCGCTTATGATGTAAATAATGGTGAAAAGGTATGGCAATTTGACACCATTCCATCTCAAGGCTGGGAGGGAAAATTTGCTGAAACAACTTCTGATGGCGTAGCGCTAAACCGTGATATTGTTGCTGAAAAAGAAAATTTGAAAACACATCAAGATGCTTGGAAGTTTGGTGGCGGCTCCGCGTGGACTACCCCTGCAATTGATACTAAAACCAATACGCTATTTTTTGGTACAGGTAACCCTTCACCACAGATGAATGACGTTTCACGCCCAGGTGATAATTTATATACAGTTTCTCTCGTAGCCTTAAACACTGAAACCGGCAAGATTAAATGGCATTATCAGCAGGTGCCACATGATGTTTGGGGCTACGATGTAGCAAGTCCGCCGGTACTGTTTGATTATGTGCAAAATGGTAAAAAAATTGCCGCGGTTGGGCAGGCTGGTAAAACTGGCTGGTACTACATAAACGACAGAAAAACTGGCGCTTTATTAAGTAAGTCAGAAGCGTTTGTACCGCAGCATAATATGTTTGCTAAAGCAACAAAAGAAGGTACCGTGTTGTACCCAGGTATACTAGGTGGCTCAAACTGGAGCCCAAGTGCTTTAGATGAAGCTAGCCAAACAAGCTATGTGGCCGGCATACATGCGCCGATTAAATACACCTTAGTGGACGAACCAGCTAAGGGAGATTTGCCTGCAATACAATATGTTTCGTCTGAGCCAACCAATGATGCGCGTTGGGGAGTACTGTCGGCTATTAATTTAAGCACCGGCAAGATGCGCTGGCAAGTAAAAACGGAGCAACCGTTAATGGGTGGTTTATTGGTAACACGTGGTGGTTTGGTGTTTATGGGAGAGGGCAATGGCTATTTTAAAGCCTATAACAGTCATACCGGTCAGCGAGTTTGGCAGTCTAAAGCCACTGCCGGTGTCAATGCACCGCCCATCAGTTATGAGGTTGATGGTGTACAGTATGTTGCTGTCGTCGCTGGTGGCAACGCCATTTTTGGCTTTCCTGCTGGAGATGAAGTTCTGGTTTACGCACTCCATTAATGCATAGGATATTCAATGATTAAACGCTTCTTGGTTGCTGCAGTTTTATTCTTATTGGCAGCCTGTGGCTCAGGCCAGCAGTTCACTGCACTCTCTGCTAATGCCAACGTGGTGGTGTTGGGAGATAGCCTAACCTACGGTACCGGTGCGGCAGATGGTGAAGACTACGTAAGTCTATTGAGCAGCAGTACAGGATGGAACATCATGAATGCAGGTGTTCCTGGCAATACCTCGGCTGATGGTTTGGAGAGGCTTGATGCATTGTTGGCATCGCATGATGATGGCGCACAAAAAATTGATTTGCTGATTGTGGAGCTAGGCGGCAATGACTTTCTGCGGCATATTCCTGAAGCAGAAACCGTACGTAACTTAAGCGCAATATTGGCAAAAAGCAAAGCGCGCAGCATTAATACCGTATTAATTGCCATCCCAAAGTTTAGTCCGATAGGGGCGGCTTTGGGCAATCTTGAAGATCATCCCTTGTATGAAAAGCTGGCAGAGCAGACCAACACACCACTGGTGGAGGATGTGTTTTCTGATGTGCTAGCAAAAAATAGCCTGAAAGCAGACCCTGTACACCCTAATGCCGATGGCTACCGCATCGTAGCGAGTGGCTTAAAAAGTGCCTTATCGGATTTTGGTTTGTTAAAGCACTAAAATATTACTTAATTTGAGTGAGTGATTTTTAGATATAGCACTATGCACGCCAGCATGAATGTGATGCTGTTGGCAACAATAATCGGCCAGCACATCATCAGGATGCCATACACCAGCCAGCCAAATACCCCTAAGCTAAAAATGCTGTACATAGGCAGAGATACGCCAGATAAATCCCTAGTTTTCCAAGAGTGCAGCGCTTGCGGTACAAAAGCAAATGTCGTTAAAAATGCTGATAAATAGCCTATAAAATCTGTAATATTCAACATTAGCTCGCCTTAGCAATTGGCAATAGCTTTTTAACAGCCAGCATTGTCACTAGGGTTGCAATCCCCGCAACTACACCAAATAATCCATTTAACAAGGTAGGGGTAATGCTTTGCAGAAAACCACTGCTCATATTGCTGCCCATATGCTCAATCGCGTGATGTAGCACTGGAATACCGTGAACCAAAATCGCACCGCCTACCAAGAACATGGCTGCTGTGCCTACCACTGATAATGTTTTCATCATATGCGGTGCAAACCATAAAATACCGAAACCAAATTTACGTTTTAAGCTGGCTAGTATGGTGTTACCTTTGCAACTTGCTAAATATAAGCCACCATCATCCAGTTTTACAATCCCAGCGACTAAGCCATAAACCCCAACTGTCATTAAGATGGCAATCCCAGTCAGTACTAATATTTGCTGCGTAAAGGCTGCCGTTGCCACTGTGCCTAAAGTAATCACGATGATTTCAGCAGAGAGCACAAAGTCAGTGCGAACGGCACCTTTGATTTTTTCTGCCTCCAGTACTTCTAAGGTTTTGCTCTCGTCCAGACCAATCATCTTTTTAGGATCATGATGTACGGTTTCTTCCGCATGAAAAAACTTATGGAATAGCTTCTCTACGCCTTCAAAGCACAAAAACAAACCACCTAACATCAGTAGCGGTGTCACCAGCCAATTCGCTAGCGCACTAATTACAAGCGCCAAGGGCACTAAAATGACTTTGTTCATAGCAGAGCCTTTGGCAACTGCCCAAACCACGGGTAATTCTCGATCTGCATTCACCCCAGCTACCTGCTGCGCGTTCAGCGCCAGGTCATCTCCCAATACACCAGCGGTCTTTTTTGCCGCGACTTTAGTCATGACAGATACATCATCTAAAATGGTTGCGATATCATCAATCAGCGTTAATAGACTTGCCCCGGCCATGATTGCTCGTTTCTACACATAAAGTTAAAGGTGAATTGGATTGACGAGGATTATAATAGATTACCAACATAATCATCTTTATCAATATTAAAAAATCATGGCTAATCAAGTAAATAGTGAATGGACTTTAGCGATTAAAGGCATGACTTGTGCGTCTTGTGCGAGCCGTGTTGAAAAGGCACTACTTAAAGTGTCAGGGGTGGTTAGCGCTGAGGTTAACCTCGCCTTAGAAACTGCGCAGGTTGCTGCTGTAGACAAAGTCACAACAAAACAGTTAATCGATGCAGTGGTTGCAGCTGGCTACCAAGCGCAGTCATTGCTCGCAGAGCAAGACAGGGTTGAGCATCTAACAAGCTCTGATCAACAGCACCAATGGTGGCCCAGCGTGCTTGCCGCTATGTTCTCACTACCACTGGTGATAGCAATGGTCGCACAATGGTTAGGGTGGGAGGGTCAAATCTCTGGTTGGTTGCAATGGCTGTTAGCGACACCGGTACAGTTTTGGTTGGGTTGGCGTTTTTATCTAGCAGGCTGGCATGCGCTTAAGGCCAGAGCTGGCAATATGGACTTACTGGTTGCCATCGGCACTTCGGCTGCTTATGGCTTAAGCGTTCATTTGTTATTTGTCCCGTCTCACAATGGCGCTCTGCACCACTTGTATTTTGAGTCTTCTACTATTGTTATTACCCTGGTGCTGTTTGGAAAGTGGCTGGAAAGCCGTGCAAAATCGCAAACAACACAAGCAATCCGTGCCCTTAATACCTTAAGGCCGGAGTTTGCTACGGTTGTAGCTGATGGCCAAACACAGCAAGTTTCTATTGCAATGGTGAAGGTAGGGGATGTAGTCCTAGTGCGGCCTGGCGAGCGAATTGCTGTGGACGGCAATGTGCAGGAAGGTGACAGCCAAGTGGATGAGTCGTTAATTACGGGTGAGAGTTTGCCTGTGGCTAAAAAAGTCGGTGATAAAGTCACTGGTGGCGCTATGAACGGAGAAGGTGCTCTGTACGTTAAAACTACCGCAGTGGGTGCTGAAACGGTGCTGGCGCGTATCGTGCGCTTAGTTGAATCTGCACAAGCAAAAAAAGCCCCGATTCAGCGCTTGGTGGATAAAGTTAGCGCAGTCTTTGTGCCGATTGTCATGGTGATTGCGCTACTGACTCTGCTGGTGTGGGGCCTCTACAACGGCAACTGGGAGTCTGCCATTATTAACGCAGTAACTGTGCTCGTTATCGCCTGCCCATGTGCGCTGGGCTTGGCAACGCCAACCGCCATTATGGTGGGAACTGGCGTTGCCGCACAGCATGGTATTTTAATTAAAGATGCTGAGGCGCTTGAGCTTGCTCATGCGATTAAAACAGTGGCGTTTGATAAAACAGGTACGCTGACAGAGGGGCAGCCTAAGTTGATTGCCATGCACTCCACTACGAAGGAGGGCGACACGCAGAATGACGACCAATTACTGATGTTGGCTGCAAGCTTGCAGGCTAGTAGTGAACATCCATTAGCAAAGGCCGTGACAAACGCCGCTAACGCTAAAGGCTTATCACTGCAGTTGGCGCAAGGGTTGCAGGCATTGGCAGGTAAAGGTCTGGTGGGTGAGGTAAATGGGCAGAAGCTGTATGTTGGAAGTTCGCGCCTGATGAATGAGTTAAAGGTCAATCTTTCTAAATATAAAGAGGATGCGCTGTTGCTGGAGCAGGCCGGGCACAGTGTTTCCTGGATAGCGCAAGCGAGGCCGCTCGATAATTTTGCACCTAAACTATTAGGTTTTTTTGCCTTTGGTGACACGATAAAAGCCACGGCACAGAAGGCAATTGCAGATTTGTCACATGCCGGTATAAAAACCGTGCTGATATCAGGTGACAACCAGGGCAGTGCTGCTAATGTGGCCAGTCAATTAGGTATTTCACAATATTATGCGCAAGTATTGCCGGATGAAAAAGCTGCTATCGTTGCTGAACTGAAACAATATGGGCTGGTGGCGATGGTGGGTGACGGATTAAATGATGCGCCAGCACTTGCCGTGGCAGATGTTGGCGTTGCAATGTCGAGTGGTACGGATGTGGCTATGCACACCTCTGGCATTACACTCATGCGCGGAGATCCAGCCTTGATTGCACAAGCGATAGATATTTCTAAGCGCACTTACCAAAAAATCAGACAGAATCTATTTTGGGCATTTATCTATAACGTGGTTGGCATTCCGCTGGCAGCCATGGGCATATTAAGCCCGGTGCTGGCTGGTGCGGCTATGGCGTTAAGTAGTGTGAGTGTTATTTCTAATGCGCTATTGCTTAAGTTCTGGCG
>Ga0208394_100338_pt1 | contig 15246 bp, 13 predicted proteins | sample LakWasMet58_HOW8_2_FD_183892 | JGI IMG/M metagenome (GOLD analysis project Ga0208394, IMG submission 183892) | Freshwater sediment methanotrophic microbial communities from Lake Washington under simulated oxygen tension - Sediment Metagenome... | ecosystem: Environmental > Aquatic > Freshwater >... | reverse complement strand
GAGATATGATGATGGAAGCATCAACAAAAAAGCCGACCATAAAGTCGGCTTCTTAACTGGGTGATTCAAATTACTGGCGATTACGGCGTACCGAAAGTCCTGCCAAGAATAAACCAGCCAACAACATACCGTAAGTTTCAGGCTCAGGGACAGGTGCAGCCACAGCAGGAGCTACAGATAAATTATCCAGCGTTGGATAAGGTAGCCCGGTAATAGAAACCGTGTTGAAAGCTGCAGTGGAGATTGCACCAAAAAACGAATAGGTCGTACTACCAAGCAGCGTGAAAGTGTCACCATTGCCCAGCTTTACCGTAAAGGTTTCCGCATCACCATAAAACTGCCCAAAATTAAACCCGACAGCATTAGTGTAGGAGGCCAAAGTAATGGTCAAAGTGTTGGTTGGGATGCCCGATTGCCACTCAAGGTAATTTGATTTGTGATAAGCCGCATCGTAATCTAAGTTTTTATTGACACCGTACAATTGACCATCATTATCAAGCTTGTAAGTGATCCCCCCTAGCGTCGTACCACTGCCATAAAAGACATTATTAGCACCACCGCCAGTAAAGTCATACTCGTTGTAAGTTTCTGTCGTAATAATCCCAGCAACATCATCAGACCAACTTGAGAAGTCTGCGTACTCAGTTGTGGCGGCAAAGGCAGAGTTTGCTGCAAAAGATAGCAAGCCCGCAATAAATACTGATTTCATGCTCATAGTAGCCTTGTAAACATTAAAGAATTTTTTTAGTTTTCGCAGATTATCACCACGACCTTATCTCATCAATAGTAATTATGGGCTATTTCCAGACATACATGACGACTCTTGCGACCGACTCCATGCTCGCTTTCACAACAAGCCAACATAGCAGCCAACGATCACAACCGGGATTCTCGACCTATTAACCAGCCCCAGATTCTGGCTGTCAAAAGGAATGGTGATTTTAGCAATTGGCTCAAAGCTCCGTTTGAACAAGCCCGGGGAGCATTTTCAGTTAGCAAGGAGTCTATAGTGTTGATTGACTGGCTATGAATGACCTCTCAACATATTCACATTCAGTGCTGCCAGCTTTTGTAAACAAACTCCAAGCTATAACCATCTAAGTCCCTCACCTGTGCTGCATAGTAGCGAGGATCGTAATGCAGTTGTGGGCCAGGCGGATGAATGTTGGTAGCACCGGCTTCAATTGCTTTGTTGTAAGCTATATCCACCATCGCTTCTGAATTTGCTACCAAACCTACATGCACAGCACCAGGATACGCTTGACCTTCTCTCAGCCAAAAGAACATGCGTCCCTTAGCACCAAAGCCTTTCAAATCTGGATGTCCAGCAGGACCGTCTTTACCATCGTAGTCGTGGCGCAGGCCAATGTCCAAGACTGGTAAAAGTTTTTCATAAAATGCGATTGATCTTGCAGTGTCGCTAACGGTCAAAAAAATATGATCAAGCATTGGATATCCTCATTAAGTTGGGGCTATTTTCAAATTACTTAAAGTTAACTGAATCTACTATCAAAACAAAAAAGGCCCAAGGCGCTAACCTTGAGTCTCTTTATCAATGGTGGCCTCTCTGTGAGTCGAACACAGCACCAGCGGATTATGAGTCCAGAGCTCTAATCAAACATTTCGACATTGAGAAAAGAAAGACGGCTCACACTTCTGCAAGCCGTCCTTTATATTTTGGTAGGGTGTGCAAGAGTCCACTTCTTGCAACCGATTTACAAAGCTTTCTTTTTCCTTTTTTGCGCAAATGCAATTAAACCGAACCCGGTTAACATCAAGGCAAAAGATTCAGGCTCAGGCACCGTTGTTAAAAAACTGCCTGAGAGTTTTACTGCCGTAGCGCCGAATGCATAGTAAGGATTGTCGAAAGTATAGCCCCCTTGCGAAGGTGAAACCACTACGACAGTATCTCCGTATCCACCATAGAGAGGCAGTCCCAAATGATCGCCAAAGTAGTACACAATATAATCACCTGCACCCAAGTCAAAAGGTGTGAAAGCTGCATGAATATTATAATTTTGACCTGTGCCTGGCCCCAAGAAACGCTCCGTCTGAGTGTACTCAGAGGTATTAAAGGTCTGTGAATAAACTAAGCTATAGGATGAAGCATCATAAAAAGCAACCGTAATATCAGATGGAATATCTACAGGCTCAGAGATAGGATCCGTAGAAAACAGCCCTTTGTAAAAATCAATTGTCTTTATAGTGGCGGCTGAAGTGAGTGAAAATGTTTCTCCAATATACTGTGAAGGATCATCCCATTGGGTTGGATCTAAACAACTAGCGCTAGAACACACTGCACCAAAAGCTTGAGTCGAACCATAAGGTGCCGATTGATAGACCACACTGTCAGCATGCCCTACTTGCGCTGACAACAACATGCCAAAAACCAATATCCACTTCATGACCTTCTCCTCAAATAATTATTTAAATAGACTAGCTGAGAACTATTAATGCAGTTTTAACAATATTACATTGATGATTGGGTGCAACTGATTCTCAATTGTATTCCACATCAATTAAATTTATGGAAATAATTTCATCAGCAGTGAAAACTTGAACGCGACCTAACTGAGAAACTAAAGAAGACCCGGAACTGATCGTTTGGCTATGGGGAAGAGATGTGTGACTATGTGCTGACTGTTGGGCTGTAGGCAGGGTGAGCTTCGGTGTATGCTTGAGCGGCAACTGGCTAGGAAGTCTGAAACTCAGCTGCCTTATGTTTGAAAAATGAAATTAGTCAGTCGGTTGATACTTGAGAATATCTTCAAGCGTTATCCAAGATGCAGGAGTACTATTTTGTGGACTTCCACCATCGAAGAACTTCCAATTTAAATTAGTGTTAAACCTATGAATATGACTGGTAATTTCTACGCCAGTAAACCAAAACCTCAAAAAATCCCCTACGGGTAGCATATGCGAAGCAAATATAGTGATGCTAACCAATCTTAAATGTTGCTTGAGAAACTCTCTACAAACATCTTGAGTTTCTGCCCAGATACTTGACGACGATTGCCATTCTTGAGGAATCTTAAGAAAAATAGTGCCCGGCCTATCCTTTGGAAGGTTTCGTTTTGTCGCTTGTTTTAAACTATGCAATATTCCTTTAGCGGAAAACTCCCCTGCCTCTAACTTGCATTTAGTATCTGCACATACTTGTGATGCGAATGGAGCATCAATTAACAAGTCAAAGCTTTCACCCTTAACGGTTGGAGTAACAAAATGGAAGCTTACATTTCTTGTCATTAAGAACTTTGCAACCTCTAACTCTGCATAATTAGACTCAATCTCACCCGAAGCAATCATATGAAGAATAGTATCAATATTCTTTTGGGGTGCTAAATTGATAAGGAACTCAGCTAAATTAATGACTTTACGCATAACAATGCCATCATTGATTTCATCCGCAACTCCTCTCCCAAAAAAACCATTTGGGGGCTCGTCTAATATATGTTTCTCAATCCATTTAAAACCAAAATATCTCTCTAGAAGGGTTACAGCAACTAAATATTGCTCACCACCCTCTAAGTCACCATCGAGATATTCGTCCGCAAACTTCTTTAAATCCTTATGCACCATCTCTTTTAATCGCTCAACGTTAACAATAGGCTTTTGATAGCCATGCTCTGTTTTATAAAAAAGTGGTTTTGTATCTCTAGTTTCAGCCATTAGGATCAAGAAATGTGGTTTTAATAACAAACATAACAGTAACACTAGCTTACTCGCACCAGCCTGATTAAAGCCATACTTTCACATCAAGTCACATAACAGCTAACGATCTAAATTTATATTATCGTCTTTCAGTCATCTGATTCACTTATAACTTAGAATCCGGTTTTTCTTAGGCAAAAGCATTTTATCGCTGATTATTTCGTTAGCTCTAAACATCTCATTTGGATTTCTAACATGAGTATTGTCATAATTAGTATTCAACTTGACTGCATTATCGACTAGTGCAATCCGATTTCCACTAAAGGCTGGCAATTTCATTTTTGAAGAGCCTGAGACTGAAATGGGGCCCTGATTACTCTTGCCTATAACAACCATATACGACTGTTTAGTATAAGCAGAGAATAGGTGGAGTTTAACTATGACTAAGCCTTTAAGAACAGAATGTGAAAGAGTGTGTAATTCACTTGTTTTGTCAGAGTCGCTCTCAAATGAACCAAAAAAGTTAAATACATCAGTTCTATTTCCGAAAATCAAATCTCTGATATCGTTAATATCAGTTTGTAAATGCAGATTATTTGCCAATGCATAACTGTATGCCATCTTGATAAGTGTCATCGCAAACTCAAAGAAATCTATTTTGATAGAAACAGTAACTCCTCCGGCAGGCAGTTTATTAGTTACCCCAAGATCAACTAAAACCACTCGAAATGAGGTACAAATATCGTCGTTAGGAATACCAGTATAAAAGCCCGCTCGATCAAATTTAGGTAAGTGAAATAACTGAGGAAAATCGCGACCGGTCACAGTTAAGTCTGGTTCAGCTATTGAAACAGTATTGTTACCTAATGCAACCATCGGCAAAGAAGGCGACCCTCTTTTTTTATTTCGCTGTCTTTGTTTTTTGCGGCGCACCCCCAGAATAATGCGAGGGATCTGGAATGTACTCCTTATTGTTCTAACCTCGTACGTATTACTGGTAAGTGTTCGACAACTGGGACATACAGCATTTGGAAGTACATGAGTACCTCCAATACCTTCTGGAACAATATGCTCATCACTGAAGGGTTGAGGGTGCTTTTTCTCATCAAATAGCTCACGGCAATAAAGACATAAAGTTTGTTGATCATAAACTTTAGGAGTCATTGAGCTTACTTGATTCACTTTAATTCCCTCATGTCGAGCCTGATATTAACACTAGTCATTCCCGCCAGTATAAATCTCAAGACACACGCCAAGCCAACATAACGGCCAACTTTCCCCAACGGGATTACCGTCGCATCAACCAGCCACTGATTGGCTGCCTATGGCTCAAGACGTGCGGCTATGTGTAGGGTTTTGGGCTGCGAGTTGGTGAATTTCGGGGATGGTTTGAGGACGACCCGCATGAAAATCTCAAAAAAAAGCGTAATGCTGAAATGCTGTTTTGCCGTTCGGCATTGAGAAAAGAAAAACGGCTCACATTTCTGCGAGCCGTCTTTTGTATTTTGGTAGGGTGTGCGGGGATCGAACCCACGACAAACGGATTAAAAGTCCGCTGCTCTACCAGCTGAGCTAACACCCCATCTGTTTCTTGTCTGCCGCTTTGTTTTGCGTCAAATTTGAAAGAACGCGATTATGGGGGATGAATTAAATTTGGTCAATGCTGTTTTCGCTTTTTTTGTATAAAAAGTTTATTTTTTCATTCATCCCGTTTTTTCGCTTTACATTCCGGGGAATTTACCGCCCATCATGCTGCCCATCCCGCGCATCATTTTTGCCATGCCGCCTTTGCTGAACATCTTCATCATCTTTTGAGTTTCTTCAAACTGGTTGAGCAGGCGGTTCACTTCTTGCACTTGCACGCCGCTACCAGCCGCGATGCGTTTCTTACGCGTGGCTTTGATCAACTCGGGTTTGCGGCGCTCTTCTGGCGTCATGCTATTAATAATGCCTTCGAGGCGGCGCAGTGATTTATCGACGTCGTCGGTATTGATCTTTTGCGCCATGCCGGAAATTTGCGAGGGCATTTTGTCCATCAGCGAAGCCATGCCGCCCATTTTTTGCATTTGCATCATTTGCGCTTTAAAGTCTTCGAGGTCGAACTTGGCGCCGGACTTAATCTTATCGGCGACTTTTTGCGCTTCGGCCATGTCGACCTTTTTATGCGCTTCTTCAATCAGGCTTAATACATCACCCATGCCGAGAATACGGCCAGCCATGCGGTCGGGGTGGAAAGGTTCTAGGCCATCAACTTTTTCGCTGACACCGATAAACTTGATTGGCTTGCCAGTGACGTGGCGCACAGAGAGCGCAGCACCGCCACGCGCATCACCGTCCAGCTTGGTGACAATCACACCGGTGAGTGGCAAGGTCTCGCCAAAGGCTTTGGCGGTGTTGACGGCATCCTGGCCTTGCATGGCGTCAACCACGAACAGCGTTTCAGTCGGCTTGAGGTAGGCATGCAGGTCTTTGATTTCGGCCATCATGGCTTCATCAATCGCCAAACGGCCCGCCGTATCAAAGATCACTACATCGTAGTAACTCTTTCTGGCTTGATCCATGACCTGCGCAGCAATATCGAGCGGCTTTTGCTGTGGGTTGCTGTCAAAGCAGTCAATCTCCAGCTGTTTAGCCAAGGCTTGCAACTGCGTGATCGCCGCTGGACGATAGACGTCGGCACTGGCCAGCAATACTTTTTTCTTTTGTTCTTTCAGCAGTTTGGCCAGTTTGCCGGAGGTGGTGGTTTTACCAGCCCCTTGCAAACCTGCCATTAAAATCACCACCGGTGGCACCGCTGCCAGATTGAGGCCTTCGTTGGCTTGTCCCATGAGCGCGGTCAGCTCCTGGTTGACCACCTCAATCACGGCCTGGCCCGGAGTCAGGCTTTGCAAGACATCGCGGCCATTGGCACGCTCTTTGACACGAGCAATAAAATCTTTCACTACCGGCAACGCCACATCGGCTTCGAGCAGAGCCATGCGTACTTCGCGCATGGCATCGGCAATATTTTCTTCAGTCAAACGTGCTTGGCCGCGCAAGTTTTTAATCACGCCCTGCAAGCGGCCGGTCAGGTTTTCCAGCATGGAATGCCTTTCTTTCACAACAAGTGAATATTCGATGAGCTGAATTTTACCTCATGCCAGCCCAACCCTAAAATAAACTAATGCTAAACATCGCGCGCACCGCTGTTACCGCGCTGGTCGAATGCAGCGAGTTTTGCCATAATGCCAGGCATGACTCAACACCTGCTTCCTTACCTGATTGTCGCGTTTGTCTATATGGCGGTGGCCCTGGATTACTGGCGTATTGCCACACAGGGCAAACCAGTCGATGAAAAAGCCTTTCCGTTTCAGCTACACAGCGCGATGGTGGCGCTGGGCCTGGCCATGCATGGCGGGCTGCTGTACCGCGACATTTTTGCCATTGGCTCGCTGAACCTTGGCGTTTACTACGCACTCTCTGCCATTCTATGGCTGACCGTGCTGATTTACTGGCTGGCAGATTTAAAGCACTCACTGCGTAGCCTGCAAGCCTTTGTATTACCCCCTGCCGCCCTGTTTGTGCTGATGCCCGGCTTTGCGGTGAAAGATTATTATGTAGATACGCATGGCTTCACCTTGTTTAACCTGCATATCCTCATCGCTATCGTGGCGTATAGCCTGTTTACCTTTGCGGCGTTGCATGCCTGCCTGATGCGCATGGCCGAGCGTGCCCTGCACCAGAAAAACAGCTGGCTGGCCTTACCTGACTTTCCGCCACTGATGGTGCTGGATGCCCTGCTATTTAAAGTATTGCATGTTGGCTTTGTGCTGCTAACCATCACCCTGATTAGCGGCATGCTGTTTAGCGAAGAGATTTTTGGCAAACCCTTGCAGTTTAACCACAAAACTATTTTCTCTATTGCCTCGTGGCTGATTTACGCCTGGCTATTGTTTGGCCGCTTTAAATACGGCTGGCGCGGCAAAGTCGCTACACGCTGGACGCTGCTGGGCTTTGCTTTATTACTGCTGGCTTATATTGGTAGCCGCTTTGTGCTGCACGTGGTGCTGGGCCGCTAAACGGCTGCACCACCAGAACTACCCTGCTTTCCCCTTGTTTTCCGGCACAATCACTGGCGGCATTTATCGTTATATTTATGGCGCGATGTTTATGTGATTGATAGGTGCAGCCCTTTATTCTGCTGGCACCTGTTGCTTGGATGCTCAGCATGAAACCCTCTTTATTATCGATTACGCCTTTATTCTGCCTGGCACTGACTGCTCAGGCAGACGACGTACAAACCCCTGCCAGCCATAGCCCGGTACAGCTAAGTGCTTACCTTGAAAGCTACCTGATCCACGACTTTAACGACCCGGCCAATAACAGGCGGCCGGGATTCGTCTACAGCCACAACGTCACCGACAGCCCCAGCATCAACCTGGCCATGCTGAAAGCTGCGCTGACGACTGAACGCGTACGCGGCAATCTGGCGCTGGGCAGCGGCACCTATATGCGCGCCAACTATGCCGCCGAGCCGCATGGCTTGCGCGATATTTATGAAGCGAACCTGGGCCTTAAACTTTCCAGCGAGCACGATCTGTGGCTGGATATAGGCGTGTTGCCATCCCATATTGGTTTTGAGAGTGCAGTGGGCATTGATAACTGGACGCTGACACGCAGCCTGATGGCAGACAACTCGCCCTATTTTGAAACAGGCGCTAAACTGAGCTACACCACCGAGGATGGCAAGTGGCTGGTCAGTGGCCTGTTGCTCACCGGTTGGCAGCGCATACACCGCCCTGATGGCAACACGACGCCAGCCATCGGCCACCAGCTCACCTATAAGCCCAGCGATAAACTCACAATTAACAGCAGCTCATTTATCGGCAACGACAAATCAGACGCACAACGCCAGATGCGCTATTTTCATAATTTTTATGTGCAGTGGCAGCTGAATGAGCAATGGGGATTGATCACAGCATTGGATATTGGCGCCGAACAGGCTGCGCCCGGCAGTGATCGTTACAACGTCTGGGTCAGCCCGAATATGGTGCTGCGCTACGCCTACTCAGACCGGCTGCAATTTGCGGCGCGGCTGGAGCACTACAGGGACAAACATGGCGTGATTATTAGCACAGGCACCAGCAACGGGTTTCAGACCACTGGCTATTCAGTCAATGTGGATTACCGACTTAATACACGCATGGTGTGGCGCAACGAACTACGCCAGTTGAATAGCCGCGACGCCATTTTCGATAAAAACGGCTCGCGGCTGGTGGATAATAACGTGATGGCAGTGACCGCATTAACCATCAGCTTTTAGAAATATTAACGCAAGCTAATTAATGGCCAGCCATGCTCGCTGGCATACGCAGTCAATGTCGGGTCTGCATCCACGGCGACGGGATTGGTCACCAGCTTCATCAATGGCAAATCGTTATGTGAGTCGCTATAAAAATAACTGGTTTCAAAATCTGCCAGGGTTTGGCCGCGCACCGCCAGCCAGTCATTAAGACGCGTTACCTTGCCTTGCTGGAAGCTGGGCGTGCCACTGACGCCACCAGTAAATTGGCCGTCAACCATTTCCGGGTCGGTGCCAATCAGGTTTTCAATGCCATAGGCAGTGGCAATCGGCTTGGTGACGAAGCTATTGGTGGCCGTAATCACCATGCACAAATCGCCATTGGCTTTATGCTGGTTGACCAGGTCTTGCGCTTTCTGCGTCATCATTGGGCGAATTACGGTGTCCATGTACTTTGTGTGCAATTCGTCCAGAAACGCCTTGGGATGTTGCGACAACGGTTGCAACTGGAACTTGAGGAAAGCATAAATATCCAGGTTACCGTTTTTATAGTCTTCATAAAACTGCTCGTTGCGCGCCTTGTGTTGCTCGGCATCCAGCAGGCCTTCGCTGATCAGGAATACGCTCCAGTTATAGTCACTATCCCCCGCCAGCAGGGTGTTGTCCAAATCAAATAACGCCAGGTTTTGCTTCATACAATCAGTTTCTTTACTTAAATAATTAAACAATAGTGATTAAACGATTTGTTCGTCGGGCACCGCTTCTTTGGTCGCAGTTAACACCAGAAACACGCCGACCAGAATCACGGCCAGCGCAATATATTCCATCAGGTGAATCTGCTCATCGGCAAACCAGACGCCGACCACAAAGGCCACAATCGGATTAACAAAGGTATTACTGCTGGCAACCATGGGCCGCACGTGGTGTAGCAACCAGTGATAAGCAGAAAACGCCACCATGGAACCAAGCACGATCAGGAAAGCAATCGCTGCCCATGACCGCGGCGTGACTTGTGCTGGCCATTGCTCGCCAAATACCAGGCTAAATAGCAAGGCAATCAGGCCGCCGCACAGCATCTGGCTGGCCGCGCCCATCAGGCCTTGCGGCATTGCCATATGCTTGCTCCATACCGAGCCCAGCGACCACGAAGCGGCGGCAAACATCAGCAGGCCAGCACTGAGCCAATCCCCTTGCAGGCTACCACGCGTATTCAGCAATAAAATACCGCCCAGGCCAATGCCAATCCCCAACCACTCGCGGCGGCTGATTTTGTGCCCCCACGCGCTAGAGAAAATCGCCATCCAGATTGGTGCAGTGGCAATGGCCAAGGCGGCAACACTGGATGATACATGCAGTTGCACATGTGACACCGTACCATTACCCAGCACCGGTAATAGCAGCCCCACCCAGGCCGCGCCACGCCATTGTATGCGTGTGGGCGCCGCATGGCCAAAACCACGCAAGATGATATAAAGCAAAGACCCGGCAATCGTAAAGCGTATGCCCACCATCGCAAACGGTGGAAAGCTCTCAATCGCATACTTGATTGCGAGATAAGTAGAGCCCCAGATAAAGTAGGTACAGGTCAGCGCAATGATCACCAGCAACCAATGATTTCTCTGCGTCATTGCGACTTGCCCAACCTTTCATCCACGAATATTAAATACAAAAAGAAAACGCTTGCCACCCATCAGCAGCAAGCGTTAACTCAGAGCCTGCTTACACCTGCGGGTTCAATTTTTCTGCTTTGGCATACAGCTTGTTCAAGCCGTTCAAATAGGCTTTGGCTGAAGCGACCACAATATCGGTATCCGCGCCCTGGCCATTAACGATGCGGCCCCCTTTGGACAAGCGCACCGTCACCTCGCCCTGTGCATCCGTGCCGCTGGTGATGTTATTCACCGAATACAGCAACAGCTCAGAGTCACTTTGCGCCACATTTTCAATCGCTTTAAAGGTCGCATCTACCGGGCCACCGCCATCGGCTTCTGTGCGCTGCTCCACCCCATCGACACTCAACGTCAGGATCGCATGTGGAATCTCGCCAGTTTGCGACGCCACTTGCAGGTAAGACAATTTGAACATCTCGCGCGTATCTTGCACCACCTCGTCACTCACCAGCGCATGCAAGTCTTCATCGAAGATTTCAGACTTCTTATCGGCCAACTCTTTAAAACGCGCAAAAGCAGCGTTCAAGGCATCTTCACTTTCCAGTTCAATGCCCAGCTCTTTCAAACGGGTACGGAAAGCATTGCGGCCAGACAATTTGCCCAGCGTGAGTTTATTGGCGCCCCAACCCACGTCTTCGGCCCGCATGATTTCATACGTTTCACGGTGTTTGAGCACGCCATCCTGGTGAATGCCGGACTCATGCGCAAACGCATTGGCACCGACAATGGCCTTATTCGGCTGTACCGGGTAGCCAGTAATGGTAGACACCAGCTTGGAAGACGGCACGATTTGCGTGGTATCAATGCGCGTGCTCAGGTTGAAAATATCGCTGCGGGTTTTAATCGCCATGACAATTTCTTCCAGGCTGGCATTACCTGCGCGCTCACCCAGGCCATTGATGGTGCACTCGACCTGGCGTGCGCCATTCATTACCGCTGATAGCGAGTTGGCCACTGCCATGCCCAAGTCGTTATGGCAGTGCGTAGACCACACGACTTTGTCGGCACCCTTGACGCGCTTGAGCAAAATGGCAAAACGCTCGCCCCACACTTCTGGGATGCTGTAGCCCACGGTATCCGGCACATTGATGGTTTTGGCACCGGCCTCAATCACGGCTTCAAACACACGCACCAGAAAATCAATCTCGGAACGCACGGCATCTTCGGCAGAAAACTCTACGTCTTCAGTATATTCGCGCGCCCATTTCACCGCTTGCACCGCGCGCTCGACCACCTGGTCTTCGCTCATGCGCAACTTGTTTTCCATATGAATTTTGCTGGTGGCAATAAAGGTATGGATACGGCCCTTAGCCGCATGCTTGATGGCCTCACCAGCACGGCGCACGTCATTTTCACTGGCACGCGCCAATGAACACACCGTAGAGTTTTTGATGACTTTGGCGATTTCTGAAATCGCATCAAAATCGCCTGGACTGGCTGCAGCAAAACCGGCTTCGATCACATCTACGCCCAGTTTTTCCAACTGGCGCGCAATGCGGATTTTTTCTTCTTTAGTCATCGCCGCGCCCGGGCTTTGCTCGCCATCACGCAACGTGGTATCAAAAATAATAATGTGTTCCATGAGTTTTCCTAAACCTAACAAGCGAATTTTACTCGCTTGTCCTACAAATGACCATCATACTGCGAGGCACAACCGCCTGGCGACTCGTCCATAAAAAAACGCGCCAGAAACAGCGCGTTTTTATCAACCTAACAATCACTTAAGCAGCGTTCTTTGCTTCCAACCGTTCACGCGCCCACATGTAATATCCAGACAAAGCGTACACAAACACCACGCTGAATAACACTTCTGGCGGACTGTATGAAATCAGCACAAAGGCCAGCACCACCGCCAAAATAGCGACAAACGGTACGGAGTGTCTGAGGTTGATATCTTTACCGCTATAAAACTTGAGGTCAGACACCATGGAACCAGCAGCAAATACGGTCAGGAACCAGGCGATCCACTTCACTTGCAAGGCGCCAAAGAAAATTTCACGGCCATCGATATTGTATTCATAAGACACCCAGACAAATCCGGCAATGAGCGCTGCCGCAGCTGGACTAGGCAAACCCTGAAAGTAGCGTTTGTCCTGAAACGGGTCGTCCAGCTTGGTATTGAAACGCGCCAGACGCAAGGCCGCACAGGCGCAGTAGATAAAGGCGGCAATCCAGCCCAGCTTGTTCATGGGCTGCAAGGCCCACACATACATAATCAGCGCAGGTGCCACGCCAAACGACACCATATCGGCCAGGCTGTCATACTCAGCCCCAAACGCACTCTGCGTGTTCGTCATGCGCGCAACACGACCATCCAGGCCATCCATCACCATGGCAATAAAAATCGCAATCGCTGACTGCTCAAAATGCAGGTTCATCGCCTGCACAATGGCGTAAAAACCACCAAACAATGAGGCAGACGTAAACAAGTTAGGCAGCAGGTAAATGCCACGCTGGCGCAGACTGGTGTGCTGCTCGCGACGTGACAGGCGGTTTTGTGGGTCAACCATAAAGGACTTTTTCAGAATTGCGGAATAGCAGCATTGTTGCGGGCAATCACAAAAAATGCAAGCGCATCTGGCGATTGCAGGCGCCCGCGCGGCGTCAGAAGCTGGTCACGCAGCTGTGGTAAAATAGGCGTTTATTTCAGCCAGTTATCGCCCTTTCATGCAGTTTTCCTTACACAATACCGATGGTCTTGCCAGACGCGGCACCGTTAGCCTGCCACATGGCGAGGTACAAACCCCGGCGTTTATGCCAGTCGGCACATACGGCACGGTTAAAGCCATGTCGCCGCAAGAGCTCAACGAGATTCAGGCACACATTGTGCTCGGTAACACTTTTCACCTATGGCTACGTCCGGGCCTGGAAGTCATTGCCGCGCATGAAGGACTTCACAAGTTCATGGGCTGGGATAAGCCACTCCTGACCGACTCTGGTGGTTTTCAGGTGTGGAGCCTGGGTGACTTGCGTAAAATCAGCGAAGCAGGCGTTAAATTCAAATCCCCTATTAATGGTGATAGCTGTTTTCTCACCCCTGAAGAATCCATGCGCATCCAGCGCGTGCTCAACAGTGACATCGTCATGATTTTTGACGAATGTACTCCTTACCCGGCCAGCCATGACCAGGCACGCAAATCGATGGAACTCAGCCAGCGCTGGGCGCAACGCAGCCGCGATGCGTTTAATGTCTACCAAAGTCACTCAATCCCACAAGCGATGGCCCTGGAAGGCGGCGAGGATGAGGTGAGGAAGCTAGTACAAAAAGTACAGCAACGAACCGAAGACGATGCCAACGCCGCAGGGGCGAGCATTGGCCAGAACGCATTGTTTGGCATCATCCAGGGCGGCATGTATGAAGACCTGCGCGATATTTCGCGGCAAGGCCTGGAAGCCATCGGTTTTGACGGCTATGCCATCGGCGGCCTGTCGGTTGGTGAACCTAAAGAAGATATGCTGCGTATCCTGGCGCACACCGCGCCGCAAATGCCCAAAGACAAACCACGCTATTTAATGGGCGTTGGTACACCGGAAGATCTGGTTGATGCTGTCAGTTACGGGATTGATATGTTTGACTGCGTGATGCCTACGCGCAACGCGCGCAATGGCTGGTTGTTCACACAATACGGCGATGTCAAAATCAAGAATGCCAGTTATAAAACCGACACACGTCCGCTGGATGCCGACTGTGAATGCTATACCTGCCAGAACTTCAGCCGTGCTTACCTGCACCATTTATACCGCATAGGTGAGATTCTGGGCGCGCGATTAAATACCATTCATAATTTGCATTATTACCAGGTGTTAATGCAAGGCATGCGGGCAGCAATTGAAGAGAATCGTTTTGAGGCTTTCAAGGCTGAGTTTGCTCGGAAGCGAGCGGAAAAGCGTTAAGCCTCCTCATTTAGCATTAATGTAAAAGATCGCTCTTCTCGCCGTGCTGGTGGATTGACTTAAAATTCTTTTTCGCCTTGTTGGCGAGTTACTTTTTTTGCTTGCCCCTCAGAAAGTAACCAAAGAGGAGGGCACCCAGCCATCACGGCCTTCGGCTTCCTTGCGTTGCTCAACAAAATAAGCCGGTCACGAAACTCATCCTAGCGGGCTGCAAACGACGCAGCCCACCGCGGGATTCGGACAGTCGCTCCCTCTACTCTTATTTTGTCTCCGCTACTCAGCGTGATGGGATGGGATTTGTCTCATCTAACTTGCATTGGTTTAGTTCGGACGATTCAAAAACCAGATTCTTTTGTTAAACCTTCTAAACGATGGCGCTCATTTGGTGTTCGGGGTCCCCATCTGCCGCGCCGAGCAACGCAGGGTTGGCGGGGGTAGTCGGCAAGCAACTGTTTGAGCTCCGCAGGAGCGAGTTTTTGATTGCCGCCCGGCAAACCGAGTAGCGCAAGGAACAAGCGGAAGCTGGGGTGCACTTTCTTTTGGTTACTTGTTCTTTGTGCAAGCAAAGAAAAGTAACTCGCCGAAAAGGCGAAAAGCAACCGTCAAACCAAAGAACAACCTTTTATTGCAATCACTCCACCTCAGCATCAACACACGATAAAAAAGCCAGCACGCAAACAGGTGCTGGCTTTTAAACGTTGACTGACATCACTAACCAAATTGCAAATCAGGCTTTTTTGCGCAGACGCA
>Ga0208394_100311_pt1 | contig 16656 bp, 15 predicted proteins | sample LakWasMet58_HOW8_2_FD_183892 | JGI IMG/M metagenome (GOLD analysis project Ga0208394, IMG submission 183892) | Freshwater sediment methanotrophic microbial communities from Lake Washington under simulated oxygen tension - Sediment Metagenome... | ecosystem: Environmental > Aquatic > Freshwater >... | reverse complement strand
AACGCGCTAAACGTGCTGCGTATCTGGTCAACTAAGTTCAAGTCCATTTGTTTTGTGCTGATGAGGCTTTGTTCTGGAGCGTTGATAAAATCTTTATTCTAGCAGGGTTTTAAATTGGGAATTGCTGCTTTTTTGCCCACTTCTTTTATCAACTGACGAATCCAACGCTGAAGTGCAACTTTTGTAAATGAACGCTTAGACAAATGTTATGATAAAGCCTCCATTGTCATGTAACTAATTAAATATGCTTAATATCTAGACAGTTGCAGACCTAATAATAACTACAATAAGGTATACATTACATGAAATTATTAAAAAGCGCTGTCGCAGCGACTACATTGGCACTTTCTTTAGCATCTTTTTCGACTGCTGCTGACGTCTGTTTGGGGATGGCCTGCATGTATAACAGGATGACGCCGGCTGAAGGGATTGATGCGACTGTAGGCCAAGTGACTAAAGCATTGATAGCTATCAACGACAATGCCGGTAGCGACGTCATCATAGACGACATCAAAGAGGCATTAAAGTTGAGCAAAGAAATCAACGCTAATGACAAGCTTGACCGTAACCGTAACCGTGCTAATGATTATTTGAAAAAAGCTCGAGGAGCGGTGCAAGAGGGGGACCTGATTAAAGCAACTGAACTCTTAAAAGAAGCCGAAAACCGTTTTTCAGATCTTAAAGGCATGATCGATTTAACTCAAGCCGATAGAACATCACAACAAACCAATTTGCTAAACCGCATGATGGGCACCAACGATAGTTCAGCCGGCGCCCGAAAATAATACGATTACCAACTAAACCAAAGGGGCAGGCCGATTAAGAATTCGTCAACTCTTACCAGCCCCACCCCGGAAGGCTGCTCTTACCGTTAGAGCAGCCGCTTCTATTCCAAAGATCGATTCAAACCGGTAGTTATTCTTGATGGAAGCAAGCTAACTTTGATCCTAAAAACGGCCGTTAGTCCACGAAAGAAATCAATATGCTCTGTTGATTTTAACCATTCACCCTTCGGGTAACGGTTCTCTTTGATTATTTTCTCGCTTTTTGTGTCGCCCTGAAGCATACGGCATTGACTGTTCTCTATAACCCAATGACTGGCTACAGAATTTCGCAAATCGGTCAGTGAAATCGGGTAGTGTCGACATTCGGTGCTGGATTTGCGCCGATGATATTGTCGATTGCACGTGTGCGATGAATCTGAAGGTTGAAAGTAGCTCGTAGATAATGGCCTAAAATTTCAGTTTTTCAGGCCATTACAGTCTAATCTTTGTTGCAGGCGTAACTAGTTATCAAGTGTTAACAAAGTTAATCTTGTCCAACAGTGATAACTTTTAACGCATTGGTGCCGCCAGGCACCCCTTCCAGGTCGCCTTGAGTGATGATAAAGGTATCACCAGCCGCCGCAACTCCGCGTCTTTTCAGTTCCGTAATGATAGCTCTGTTGACTTCAGCATGATCGCTAAGATCATGAATGAAAAGTACCGGGAAAACACCGCGATATAAAGTGACTTTACCAAGCGTTTCTTGCTGAGGGCTGAGCGCAAAAATTGGAATACCCGAACTGATTCTGGACATCCATAAAGGCGTTGAGCCGGACTCTGTCAACGCAGCAATGCCATGAATTTTGGTATGGTTAGCCATATACATGGCAGACATTGCGATAGCCTCATCAACACGCTCGAATTGAAGCTCAACACGGTGTCCGGATACACGAACTTTGGGTTGTTTTTCCGCTTCAATACAAACGCGATTCATTGCTTCAATCGCTTTAATCGGGTATTTACCCGATGCTGTTTCTGCCGAGAGCATAATAACATCGGTGCCGTCGTAAACTGCGTTGGCAACATCAAACACTTCAGCCCGAGTAGGAATCGGATTGTCGATCATTGACTCCATCATTTGTGTGGCGGTAATTGCAACACGATTGAGGGATCTGGTACGGCTAATCAACATTTTTTGTACGGCTGGTAAATTGGCATCGCCAATTTCGACGCCGAGATCGCCCCGAGCAACCATAACCGCATCCGATGCCAGAATGATTTCGTCAATAACATCCAAGGCTTCGGCCCGTTCAACTTTAGACACGATACCGGCATGACAACCCTCGGCAACCAACAAGCGACGCGCTTCATGAAGATCCTCAGCGGTGCGTGGAAAAGAAATGGCGACATAATCGCATTTCATTAACGCAATCGTTTTAATATCTTCTTTGTCTTTGTCGGTTAATGCAGCAGCGGAAAGACCGCCGCCCAGCAGGTTGATGCCCTTGTTATTGGACAGATCGCCACCAACGATAACGGTACAGTTAACGCGCATGTTTTCAACATTAACTACATCAAGTACGATGCGACCATCGTCCAATAGCAGTCTGCTGCCGGGTTTCACTTCTAAAGCTAAAGGCTCGTAAGTAATACCAACTTGAGTATTGTCGCCGGCCATCGGGTCGAAATTGATGTCCAGAGCAAAACTTTGCCCCTCATTTAAAAACACCTTGGTATCTTTAAAGCGGGCAATACGAATTTTAGGGCCTTGCAAGTCAGCCAAAATACCTACCAGCCTGCCGGTCTTTAAACTAAGTTCACGGACAGCGTTGGCTCTGTTGATATGGTCTTGAGCAGAGCCATGAGAAAAGTTCATGCGAACAAAGTCAAGGCCTGCTGCAAACATGCCTTCGAGTACACCGGGCTTATCCGTGGCGGGGCCCAGTGTTGCTAAAATTTTGGTTCTTCTTAACATTATGTGGGAAATCCGTTATTTTGCGTTAACTAAAGCAATTGTCGTATCCAGCATACGGTTTGAGAAGCCCCATTCGTTGTCATACCAGGACAGAACCTTTACAAGGCTGCCATTCATGACTTTGGTCAATGCTGAGTCATAAATTGATGACGCTGGGTTATGATTAAAATCGATTGAAACCAGCGGCAAGCTGTTGAATTCCAGAATACCTTTTAAAGAGCCTTCGGAGGCTGTTTTCAGGATTTGATCGATTTCTTCTTTAGTGGTATTTCTGGCCGCTTGGAAAGTTAAGTCGACAACAGAAACGTTAATAGTCGGTACGCGCATCGCGAAACCGTCCATTTTTCCAACCAGCTCAGGCAATACTAAACCAACAGCCGCAGCCGCACCGGTTTTAGTAGGAATCATCGATTGTGTGGCTGAACGGGCACGGTGCAAATCGCTGTGATAAACGTCAGTCAAAACCTGGTCGTTGGTATAGGAGTGAATAGTCGTCATTAAACCATGTACCACGCCAACAGTGTCGAGCAGAGGTTTAACTAATGGCGATAGACAGTTAGTTGTGCAAGATGCATTAGAAATGACGGTGTCTGATGCTTTCAAAACATCGTGGTTTACGCCGTAAACGATAGTTGCATCAACATCGTTACCGCCGGGCGCTGAAATAATAACTTTTTTGGCTCCAGCAGCAATATGTGCGGATGCCTTGGCTTTGCTGGTAAATAAACCGGTGCATTCATGAACGGCATCAATACCCAGCTCTCCCCATGGCAGTTTTGATGGGTCTCTTTCCGAGAAAACCTTGATCTTGTCGCCGTTGATAACGATGTAGTCACCATCAACACTTACTTCGAAAGGAAATTTTCCATGCACTGAATCATATTGAGTCAGGTGCGCATTCGTTGCAGCGTCGCCTAAATCATTGATTGCAACAATTTGAATCTCATTGGTACGGCCTGCTTCGTATAATGCGCGAACGATATTACGTCCAATACGGCCATAGCCATTGATTGCAACTTTAATTGGCATAGATTTTCTCCAGAGTGATGAAATGAAAACTTACAGAAACGGATAACCCTCAGGTTCCCGCGAATCGGTTTAATTGTATCAAAAATTGAGATGATTAGTCTATTGACGTAGAAAACAGCTATTGCGGTTATAGCCATGTTGCTATATGGGCAAATCGTTAAAAATAAGCGATTGCTATTGTTTGTTCATGACCGCAGGATTGCCTGACGGTAAACCGATAATTCAAAGGTTTGCCAAGCTTACGCCCAACACAACAGCGAAAAGCCGGTTTGAAAGTCAACCCTCTCCAGCACTGCTGAAAAGGGCATGAAAACATAGCGATTAGCTTGCTGCTCTCAGTGATGCTGTTACCCGAGGTTATTGCACAGTCAACGGGCTCTTGCTAAAAAATAGACGACTCCGAATTGCTTGCCTCTAATCTGACGCGCCAGGTAAACGATTCATTTCAAAAAAGTAAGTGGCAAACGCCAGGCCGGATTAAATATTGAATTTATCTTCTATTTTTTGTTTGTAGTTTAAATAGTGGATAGTTTGCAACTGCTCCGGGTTGTCAATGCGGAAGGCAGAAAGGGGTAAATCTATATCGGTTATATGAATCGGGTAATTAATCTTGCTGTTCCTGAATTGGAGTATGTGCTGGTAAGCGGCATAAAAGACTTGCTTGCCGTGATCTAACGAGGAAAACTCTTTTTCATTACAGTAAATCGAATAGATGATGCCCTTGTGAGTATCTTCCCCCGAGATGCGCAGGCTTAATTCCTGATTTGAGACAGCTGCTTTCAGTTGCACCGGATTATAAGAAAAGCTACCGGCAGGACTTTTCGTAATTTCATAATATTCAATGGTTAAAAGCGTTTCAAAAAGATTACGGGTCAGGATTGATTCTAAAAAAAGGGAGTATTGCTTTAGCAAATGACTAGGGTTTGCGTTGATATGCTGCTGGACATATAGGGCGCCTTTTTCATCAACAATATAAACACTGGTGTCCGTCTTGCTCTTATAGAAAAAAAGCTGGATCACTTGCGGCCTGTTCAAAGTATAAATCAGATGGATAGGAGTGTTTTCGAGCACGGTTTGGTCAAAATGAATGGTACTGAACTGTTCCTGAGGGCTGGCTAATTCGTTTAACAGCAGTTTTTTCGTGGCCAGCTCTTTGTACATCAGCGTTTTATTTGCAGACTGGAAGACATAAAACGAAGTTCCGCCAGGTAAGATATAGCGCGGCGAACGATTATGATGCTGTTTGGCAAAAAGCTTGACCAAGGTATTAAATACGGCTTCAACGCGAAAAATAATGCCTTTAGCCCGTGCCGGCGTGTGACAAACAAATTTCAGGCTATTCAAAGACAACGGTTTTTTACTGTTATTAATGACGTCCACTAAACAGTTAAATAGCCCTTCTATACCCTCATCCTGACTGGTTGTTATTTCGCCCCAGCTAGACAGCGAAATCCTGTTTATAGTCTGAATAAAACACTGGCGACTCATGCCGTAACTTAACGCGTCAGAACGTTCGCTCATAACGCACAGGCCATCATCATCCGATATTCCCATATTGATAATAATCAGTGAACTCAGCTGAGCTTTGAGAGTTTTGTAAGTATCCAGCGGAGGATCGTAGTTAAAGCTCCCGATTAAAAAAAGATTGATCTGGGTCAGAATTGAATGCAGCTCTTCATTCGGCATTTTAAGCGAATGCGAACTGAATTGGAGCTGTAGCTGTTTGTGATAGAGACCATTGATGATCAGCCAGCAAAGGATTTCGATTAAAGTCCGGCATTTTTGTATGGGATCAACATCTGCGGCATGAGTCATCTGTACGTTTTTTAGGTACAAAGCCCAACCATCGTCGCCGCCGGGAAGACGATTTTCTACGATAGACAAGGAATTTTCTTTTGAGTGGACTTCTGAGCGAGTCGTAATGATTTCAATCTTACCCGGCTTTTTTTCCAAAAAGGAATGAAGCTTTCTACCGATCAATTTCAGGTCGTTGCTGTTTTCCTGGTTTTGGGCGACATGGTCTCTAGCAAAGCCCATAATCATGCGGTAACAATGGGTTAGTTGTTGCACAATAACGGCATGTTCCGACGTTGCTTTTTTTATATTCCAGAGTCGCTGATATTTAAAGTTATCAATAGTGGAAGCAGGCCAATTCCAATTTTTAGCAATAGCGTGCATATATCTTTCCCTGACCGCCCTGGTCTGGGAATCCATAGTATTATCGGACGAGCCCATGACTTTTAAATAAAAGCATTGACGCGCCAAGGCTAATCTTCCGTGGCTATGCGCTTTTTGCAGATATTTTTCGACTTTTTGATAAATAAGCAAATACGGATCAAGGTCGGCCGTCATATAGTCGCCCTGATAAACAGCCTTCTTTATGTCCTGACACAGCCATTCAGTCTGAGGATATTCGCTGGCATAGCATTCCATCAACAGCAGTTTCAATAGCGATTTATGCGGCGAATGCAGCGCCTTATAGAGATGCCAAAGGGTTGCGCTGGTAAATTCTTCCGCCGGAACCGCATCGAAGCCGCCAAAATCGATAAGTTCCTGTTCGGGAATGAACAGATTGGCTATTAAATGCTTGATATAGCGCGTGTAGTTGCTTTCTTCATGAGGGGGAACCAACCACCATGCCGGGCTTTTTCCGGCAATATAAATCGCCGTCCGGTAGAATTCTTCAAGCAGCAAATAATGCTGGGTTTGACCGCTGCTTTCGGTAGAAATAGGCGTGTTTTGACCGAACAGGAATTGCCTGCTGTCCATTAAAAAGAAATGTACTTCCAACCCTAGCGAGGCTGCCCAGGTTTCTATTGCGGTGGCTTTTTTTTGCAGTTCGTCAACAGCGCCGGTCAACAAATCGGACTGATGACATAACCAGATATCCATATCGCTGGTTTTGGAAAATGCAATACTGCCGACGCTGCCCATCAAGAACAGGCCTTCAATAGGATAAATATGTGATGCTGTCCGAGTGTAATTGAAGTTTTTTGCCAGTTGCCTGGCGGCATTTATGGTCTGGGGGCCTGGATTGTATTCAGGTATTCCGGCGGGGGTCGCCGAGGAAATAAATCCCGGCAACATCGGAAAGTTGCCATGGAAAAGCAGCGGCAATAAATCTAGAAATGCTTGCTGCCGAGGTTGAAGAAAGTCCTGAACACGCTGTTCACGCAATCGATTCAAGCGTTTAAATCGGCGTTTAATCGCTTGAAGGTCTTGAATGCTGATTTCTTCGCCCGGCGAGCCTAAATGGATGGCAGGTTCTTGATGCACTCTAGTCATAGTTAAAAGGTTATTTTTAAGCTAAAGCCAGGTATTGCCTTGCTGTCCGGATGGCGAGCCTAACCGTTTCGGGAGCCGTGCCGCCAATGTGTTTACGGGCCGAAACAGAACCTTCCAGCGTTAAATAATCAAAAACATCATCGCTAATCAAGCCCGAAAAATGCTGTAGCTCTGCCAGCGATAGCTCCGATAAATCGCGTTGGCTTTCTAGGCCTAAGCGCACCGCCAGCCCCACAACCTCATGGGCATCACGAAAAGCCATACCTTTGCGTACTAGATAATCGGCAAGGTCGGTGGCCGTGGCAAAGCCGCGCTTGGCGGAGTTATACATGTTGGTTTTTTTAGCTTCGATATGAGGAACCATGTCCGCATAAGCCCGCAGACAGTTGATTAAGGTGTCGGCGGTATCGAAAAGCGGTTCCTTATCTTCCTGATTGTCTTTGTTGTAAGCCAACGGCTGGCTTTTCATCAACATCAGCAGCGAAACCAAGTGGCCGGTTACCCGCCCTGATTTGCCGCGCACCAGTTCGGGCACATCGGGATTTTTCTTTTGCGGCATAATCGAGGAGCCTGTGCAAAAGGCGTCGGGCATCTCGATAAAGTCGAACTGGGCGCTGGACCACAAAATTAATTCTTCGGAAAAACGCGATAAATGCATCATGATCAAGCTGCCGGCCGCGGCAAATTCAATCGCAAAATCGCGGTCGCTGACCGAGTCCAGCGAGTTGGCGGAGGGTCTGCTGAAGCCGAGCAAATCGGAAGTCATTTGGCGGTCTATCGGGTAGCTGGTTCCGGCTAATGCCGCAGAGCCTAAAGGCAGAATGTTGACACGCTTGCAGCAATCTTGCAGCCTTTCCCGGTCGCGACTGAGCATTTCAAACCAAGCCATCAGATGATGGCCGAAAGTAATCGGCTGGGCGACCTGTAAATGAGTAAAGCCCGGCATGATGGTATCGGCATGTTGTTCCGCCAAATCCAGGATAGCTGTTTGCAAACGAGTGAGCTGAGCTAAAATATGCCTAATTTCACTGCGCAAATAAAGACGAATATCGGTCGCCACCTGATCATTGCGGGATCGTCCGGTATGCAGTTTTTTTCCGGCGATGCCGATTAAATCAGTCAAGCGGGCCTCAATATTCATATGAACATCTTCCTGCTTGATCGACCAAACAAATTCACCGTTAATTATTTCCTGACCGATTTGAGTCAGGCCATCGATAATAGCGTCGCGCTCCTGCTCAGTCAGGATGCCGCAAGCAGTGAGCATTGTGGCATGAGCAATTGAACCTTCAATGTCCTGTTGCGCCATGCGCTGGTCAAAATCGACCGAAGCGGTAAATACCTCGACAAAGGCATCGGTTGCTTGGGCAAAACGGGCGCTGGAAAGTTTATCGGAATTAACGTTGGACATGGTGGTTTTTGCCGGTGACTTAAAGTGTCAAATTATACAGCTAAAGCGATTGCTCCTGCTAACGCACCTTTCCATAGATAACCGACTCTGGACCGGCGCTTTAAGAATGTAGATTATTTCGTTCGGAATTCGGTTATATCCCAGTGCAGATGTGATTTAAAAAATCACCTTCAATTAACCGTCATTAACGTACACGGGTTACAATGCCGCAATTATTTGTTGAAAATGAAAGGTGTTCTTTTGACTGAAAAAATTATTCGTATTGCAACGCGCAGGAGCCCTTTAGCGTTGTGGCAGGCAGAACATGTTGCGGAGCTGTTGGAGCGGACTTTTCCGGGGTGCAGAACTGAACTGGTTAAAATGACCACTCAGGGCGACAAAATCCTTGATGCGCCTTTAGCCAAGATTGGCGGCAAAGGTTTGTTTGTTAAGGAGCTGGAGCAAGGCATGTTGGAGGGATTGGCCGATATTGCCGTGCATTCGATGAAAGATGTGCCGGTAGAGTTTCCGGACGGTTTGCATTTGGCGGCTATTTTGACTCGCGAAGACCCGACCGATGCTTTTGTCTCCAAGCATTATTCAACATTACATGACTTGCCGGCGAATGCCAGAATCGGCACATCCAGCTTGCGCAGACAATGCCAAATTAAAGAACTTTACCCCGCCGCTGAAATATTGTCGTTACGGGGCAATGTCAACACTCGTCTATCCAAGCTGGATACAGGGGAGTTCGACGCCATTATCCTGGCTTCCGCCGGTCTAAAAAGACTGGGCATGGCTGAACGCATTAGCCAATGCCTGGATACCGGCGTCAGTCTGCCCGCGATCGGCCAAGGCGCTATAGGCATAGAATGCCGGAGCGACGATCCGGAAATCAACACGCTGTTAAGTGCATTGCATGATAGCGAAACCGGGCTGTGCGTAACGGCGGAAAGAGCAATGAACGCGCGTTTGAACGGCGGTTGCCAAGTACCGATTGCGGGGTTTGCACAGTTGCAGGACGGGCAGCTGTTCATGCGCGGCTTGGTAGGCAATCCTGACGGCAGCGTAATTTATCGGGCTGAACGGACAGGCGGCCTGGATGAGGCCGAAGCTATCGGCAAAAGGGTTGCTGAAGACTTGTTGGCACAAGGCGCAGATAAAATTTTGCAAGCGCTGTTTCATTAAACTCAATGATTGTAGGCGAAAACTTTGAATAAAGTATTAAGCGGCATTCATGTTTTAGTGACGAGGCCTGAGCATCAGGCAGAAAACCTGAGCCGTTTAATTGAAAAGCAAGGCGGGGTAGCCGTAAGGTTTCCCACACTGGGTATTGTTGCGCGAGATGATGCCGGCGACGAGATAAAAAATACGCTGGAGAATCCGGACAACTTCCAATGGATTATTTTCATCAGCGCCAATGCAGTAAATTTTGCTCTTAAGGCGAATGGTGGCAAAATAGCCCGCACAAAATCCGTACGTTTTGCCGCTGTCGGGCAGTCAACCGCGCAAGCCATGAAAACGGCCGGATTGACCGTCGATTTAATGCCTGAAAATAGCTATAACAGTGAAGCGTTGCTGGCGATGCCTCAACTACAGCAAGTCGACGAACAAAATTTTTTAATCGTGCGCGGTGAAGGCGGACGAGAACAACTGGCAACTACGTTACGCAGCAGAGGCGCAGAAGTTAATTATCTGGAAGTCTATAAAAGGATAATCCCCCGTATTGATAGCTCATCAGTGGTCAAATTGCTTGCGCAACACCGCCTGGATGTCATTACCGTGACCAGTGCCGAAGCACTGCAAAACTTAAGTTTAATGCTGGGTGAAAATAATAAGCTATTGTCATTAATACCCTTGGTGGTAGTTAGCGATAGAATCAGGCGTATAGCTGCCGATATGGGGTTTAATCGAATTACTGTGACGGATAGTCCTATCGATACAGCAATTCTTGAGACAGTAATAACGTGTGTGACAGGGGAATAGAGTGACCGAGTTGAGTGAAAAACAAGAACAGCACGCGAGCGAAAATAGTAAAGCTTCCGCTCCTCGCCTACATCCTGTAAGCGAAGCTCGCAAGTCGCGTAGCGGACTCTGGTTTGGCATCATAATGCTGCTCATTATTATAAGCTTGGCAGGCGCCGGGTTTTATCTTGTTCAACAATTGCGCTCCCAACAGGCTGATTTAGGCGGAGAAGTTAATAAGGGCGATATGCAACTCATCGAGCTTTCAAAACAGATTAGCGGCTATCAGGCGCAACTTGCAGCCATTCAATCCCAGCTGGCAACCGTTGAAGCCGATGTGGCCGGAAAGGAGTCCCATTTTACCCAAACGCTGGCGGATTTCTCCAAGTTACATAACGAAAAACTGGATGCCTCACGCAATGAATTAAATACCGCAATTACCCAGGTACAACGCCAGTTAGGCAAGACCCGTGGCGACTGGCTAATTGCCGATGCCGAATACTTGTTAAGCATAGCCAACCAACGCCTATATTTAATGGGTGATGTTAATACCACCCGTGAAGCACTGGAAGCGGCAGATCAACGCCTCAGAGAAAGCGGGGATGCCGGGGCATTTAAAATACGCGAACAAATCGCCAAGGATATTACTGCTATCCGTAATGTTGCCGTTGCCGATATTGTCGGGATGTATGCGTCGATTCAATCGCTGCAAGATCAGGTCGATAAATTAGCCTTGTTTTTGCCTTATACCGGAAAAACATTGACTCAGCCGAAACCAGCGCGGGAGCCAGTCGACAAGGAGGGCCAAAATCTGCTTGATTCCGCCTTGGGACAACTTGAGGGGATGGTAACTATCAGACATACCGAACATCCCATCAAGGAAATATTAACTCCGGAACAAGCCCAGTTCATTCGCGAACAGTTAAGAGTGAAGCTGGAAATGGTCAAAATTGCTCTGATCCAGCAAAACGAGCAACTTTATCAATCCAGTCTGGCCGATGCAAAGAAATGGACCGAGCAAAATTTCGCCAAAAACACTGAAACAAGTAATTTTATTACCGAGTTGGACAAATTTAATGCCATTAAAATTCGCAGCCACTTTCCCGACATCAGTCTGTCGTTGAAAATGCTCAGGGACATTACCAAACTGAGACTGGAAGTCGACAAAGCCATGCCACCTGCTGAAAAAGTGAAATCCGAACAGATTACAAAGCCAATTGAACCAGCAAAACCGACGGAACCAGCGAATCCCGCCGAAGCGATAAAACCAACCGAGACACCCAAGGACGGTGGAAATGTCGAATCCGGTAAGGAACCGGCGCAACAGCCGGTTGAAGCAGCACCCGCTGCGCATTAATCCAGAGAGTACATGATGAAAAATATAATGTATTTTCTGGGTTCGCTGCTTATCGCCGTTGCCAGCGCCTTTGCTGCCTATAAATGGCTGGGCGGATTTGAGAATCCCGGCTATGTGCTGATCGGCATCGGCTATTGGTCCCTTGAAACATCGTTAATCGTCTTTTCGGTTAGCCTGATCATGGGATTTTTTGTGTTTTATATCTTGTTCAGATTTTTAGGCTGGCTACTCCGATTGCCGGGCCAAATCAAAAATCGCGGCAAAAGCATCAAATTCAACCGTTCGCAGGAAGCCCTCATTGCAGGCCTAGTCGATTCTGCCGAAGGCAACTGGGAAAAGGCCGAAAAAGTATTAATCAAACACGCCTCGCACAGCGGCGCTCCATTAATTCATTATTTGACAGCGGCAAGAGCCGCACAATCCCGTGGCGCGATTGACAAAAGAGATGAATACCTAAAAAAAGCGGCCGATCAGGCGCCAGGGTCCGATGTTGCGATAGGCCTGACCCAAGCGGAATTACATTTATCGGAAAAACAATTCGAACAAGCCCTTGAAACACTGACACGCCTGCACACCATCGATCCGACTCACGCCAGTGTTTTAAGACTGTTACATCAAGCCTATCAACAGGCTGGCGATTGGGAAGGCATACGAAAACTGATCCCGTCCTTGAACAACAATAAAGTGTTAATGGAAGCCGAGATTAAACTTCTGGAAACCGAAGCATTCAGCAAATTGTTAAAGCAAGCGGCCGAACAAGGCAATGCTGATGAGATTGACTCGTTGTGGACAGAAATTCCCGATTACATAAGAAATATGAAAGGCGTTTCGGCAATCTATTTTGCCGCAATGATAGACGCAGGAGCGGGCGCAAAGGTTGAAGGCAGCTTGGCAAGAGCCTTGTCGACAACCTGGGATCAAACGCTGGTAGTGTTGTTCGGCAATGTCCAGTCGATTGATGTCGTAAAACAACTTGAAACAGCCGAGCAATGGCTGCCTATGCATCCCAGAGACGCCGTGTTCCTGACCGTTCTGGGCAGATTGAGTATAAAATGCGGCGACCACCAAAAAGCGACAACCTACCTGACCAAAAGTATATCAATAGAACCTACCGTTCCGGCTTATCAACTATTCGGCGATTTGTTGTTTACCCAAGGCGATAAAGACAGGGCCAGCGAATGTTACAAGCAGGGCTTGGAGTTAGCATCTAGCGAGATTGTCAATCGAATCGACTCAATATTCTGATAGGCTCAAAACTCCGAAATACAATTCTAGTAGTCCACCAAGCTTGATTTGGTGAATATTTAATGTAATCTCTCAATTTTTTACAACATAATGAAATTGAAGATCTACCCAATGCCAGCAAAATTATATCGAGTAAAACTAACGGAAGCTGAACGAAATGAGTTGAAGGCGCTAATTAGTGCCTGAACGAAAAAGCCACAAGCCGCGACATAAAAGGGATGCAGCGATTTAATGAGCCCGAATATTTTTTTGCATCATTCATCGTTTTGCTTCAGGAGCGAGGTGCAACGTCACTTACGCGCCTACCGCTATCGAAGATTCAGCAATTCATTCGATTTCTTATAAATCTTCGTTTCAGTAATTTGTCTGAACAACCCGATATACATGCTGTCCGGAGTTTTCGGTCAGGCACTAAGTAGGATTAGCTGGTAATAGCATTAATATACTCGTTGTGTTTGAAACTTTGGTTTCTTAATAATTCAAGCTATTGTTTTTTATAAAAATATCGAATATCCATGCAGAAATTTGATGCGCAAAGAGTATAAATTCCACGTATTTATAAATAACAACTCCCGCGTCAAATTGCTTTAAAATTTTTCTCGAGTCAGAGGGAGAATTGAACCCTTACAAATCAACATCTTCGTAGAAATCCACCAACATACAATGAAGTCCAATACTTGTGAATTCAACAACAGTGTCCGCTCCTTCAAAACTGAACAGCTCCCAGCGTCTATTTTCATTAAGGCGAAACACTTCGACGGAGAAAGCGTCTGGATCAATCAGCACATACTCCCGCAACGTAGAGAGTTCCCGATAAACAGCAAACTTGTCCCCACGATCGTAGTCCCGAGTTGACGCTGACAAGACTTCAACGATAAAGATAGGTGATTGTTTTATAGTCTTGTCGTTACGGTCTTCCTGATCACAAGTCACCATAACATCGGGGTAAAACCATGCTTTATCTTTGGCGTTAATTTTGACCCGCATATCTGCCATGTATGTACTACACCCTGTACCACGGAGGAGAGTCTTGACAGAGGCCGCGACATTAATTTCACATGGGAATCCGTCGCTCCCGCCATATTGGTTATTGCGATGCCGTGCAAGAGATAAACAAAACCATTGAGGTATTCGTGTTTTTCGCCGGCTAACATTTCCCCAGCCAAATACTCCTCTTCAGTGATAAAAGTAGCTTCTGCAAAATGATGACGCATCACCGCCTCCCCCAGTTAAAAGTGATTTTCAGTGTAGCATGGCATATCCCTGAAAAGAAGGTTGATAATACCACTTCAACAGATGCGCTAATAAAACAGCAAGTCGATTACTCTCGCCGCTCATTTGCTCCCATATCCCTCTGCGTCAGAATAGTTGTCGCCGATTTTGACCAAGTCGTTGCCACACTGACCCCAGGTGCAGGACTCCGGTTCATGGCGGTGTTCAATACGAACCGATAACGGTTAGCAACAAGCCACAGGGATGTGGTGAATACAGAAAATGCAGGAGCATTTTTCTGCCGGTACGGGGCGTTGGGGTTTTGCGACCGTGGCACAAGGCTCAACGTCGGCCAATTGCTCCAGTTCGACTTCGCTGGCGGCACTATCGGCCGCCAGCGTGTCTGCGAAAATATCACGCTGTAGCGGTGACAGGGTTTCGTTTTTGGCGCCGAACTGAATCCGCCGCAGCCGGGCCAATTCGAACGTCAGCGCCTCGATTTTAACGTCTTTGCGGTTAAGCTCGACGGTGTTAGCTTGTAACTGTGCCGTCCTGTCGGCGGCTTGGATGACCAGCGCCTGAATCCAGGCGATTAGCTGGGATTTGTCGGCAGCATCAAGGGTCAATTGATCAAGTTCGGTGAGCGAATTCATAGATACTATCATATCTCATAAACCCTTCTGAAGAGCTTGTTAACGCTTGATTTTAGAGATTTTTTCAGCTTTTTTGCTCGTCTTTAGACATGCCAATCAACTCGAGGTCGCGCCGATAAACGCTGCCCGTCAACACCGGCGATCAACCATTGCCATTGTGCTTGACTGAGCGCAAATAGCTTGTCGTCGACCTTCGGCCAGACAAAACTGCCCTGATGCAAGCGGCGCTGGCATAGCCAAACCCCATTGCCATCCCACAGTAGCAAACGCAAGCGGTTGCCGGCACGGTTGCGAAAGATAAAGGCCGAACCCGCGCACAGCGAATGCCCCAAGCTCTGCTGGACAACCGCCGACAAGCCATCCAGGCCGCGCCGCATATCAACAGTCGCCACCGCCATCCAAATCTGCGCCGGACTCTCGATCAGGCCAGGCATCGCAATAACTCCGCCATCCAGCTCGGTGACACCGAAGCGGGTAAATCCAAGCGATGACCTTGGACATGATTGAAAATGATCATCGCCATTGCCGGTAGCTCAATCTGCACCGGTATCAAGGCCATCGAATCTGCCGCCGGCACTTTTCGATAGTCACTCAGTCGTGCCGTGAATGTACGGACATTGATTTGCTGCTGTGCGCAATACTCGGCTTGCGATAATCCACTGTGTTGCCATACTTCAATATGCTGAAGCCATTTCGCGGTGACGGTCATACCTACTCCTGATCAAAAATCATAGGATGCCATGGGGGAAAATCTTTTCCACAGGTGGGACGGCTAGGCGCTTACGGCGCTCTGGGAGGAAAAGGCGTGATGATCGCCCTCGCAGAGCGCCAACAAATGCTGGACTATTTCGATAAAGCCGTTGACCATGGCGCGCCGAACCCAGGCGGCTAACATCATAGGGCTACGGTTGCGCACCTTGCAGCGCTGGCGGCAAGCGGACGCCTTAAAGCCCGATGGACAGACGCAGCGCCCGTTCACGCCGACCAACAAACTAACGGACGAAGAGCGGGGCACAATACTGGCGCAGACCAATTCAGAAGAACTTAAAAACAGGACGCCCATCAGATCGCGCCGATGTTGGCCGAGCGTGGCGACTATATCGCCTCCGAATCCAGCTTCTATCGGGTTTTGAGGAAAGAAAACCAGCTCAAGCACCACCATTCCAGCCGTGCGGCTAACCTGTACAACAAGCCGAAATCGTTAACCGCCAGCGGCCCCAATCAGGTCTATAGCTGGGATATCACCTACTTGGCGACGCGGGTTAAAGGGCAGTTCTTTTATCTGTACCTGTTCATGGATATTTTCAGCCGCAAAATCGTCGGCTGGCAGGTCTACAATAAAGAAAGCAGTAATCAAGCAGCCGATGTCATCCTGGATATTTGCTGGCGTGAAGGCATTTTGCGAGGGCAACTGATGCTGCATTCGGATAACGGCAACCCGATGAAAGGCCCGACCATGCTGTCCACCTTGCAGAAACTGGGCGTGGCGCCATCGCGTAGTCGGCCTGGCGTTAGCAATGAAAACCCTTATTCGGAATCGCTGTTTAAGACGCTTACTCCCATCTTACTCTAAAACCGCTTAACTTTAGAATGGGCTATAAAATCAAGTAAATTACGCATTTGCTGCTCGTTCATGGGCGAGCCCCGTGCCAGCTGGGTTCTTATACGCGCCGCCTTTTCTTGCAGGGTTAAAGTACAAGGCACTTGATATAAACCGTTTCGCCGCACTTCATGGATCAGATATTCGGCAGGATTGAGCCGTGGAGAGTAGCTCGGTGTAT
>Ga0208394_100310_pt1 | contig 16671 bp, 9 predicted proteins | sample LakWasMet58_HOW8_2_FD_183892 | JGI IMG/M metagenome (GOLD analysis project Ga0208394, IMG submission 183892) | Freshwater sediment methanotrophic microbial communities from Lake Washington under simulated oxygen tension - Sediment Metagenome... | ecosystem: Environmental > Aquatic > Freshwater >... | reverse complement strand
TCCCGGCGCGCCTGATGTGGGCCGTATTACTGTCGCTGGTATTTCACGCGATTTTGTTCTGGGGATTTTTACTCGACTTGCTCAACCCACTCGAAGAGCCTGCGCAAGAACCCTTGAATATTGTGCTGGATCTTGGGGTGCCTGCACCTAAAACACCTAAAGTGTCGCCGCCGCCAGAAATGCCACCGGAGCCACCGCCTCAGCCGCAGCCCAAACCGAAACCACAGCCCAAGGCTGAGCCAAAATTACCGAAAAAAGTCATTCAATCACAACGGCCAGATAGCCCGTTCAAATTGCCTGAGCCCAAGCCGCAGAACCGGCCTGAGCCAACACCGCCTGTGCCACCGCCACCGGTGGAGGACTTCTCGAGTATGATCAAACGCAGGCAGTCGGACCGTAATTCGGACGAAATGGCCGCCAAACAGATCAATGATGCCGCTGCGGCTGCCGAGCGTGGGCCCTCAGAAGATGAGCGCCGTACCAAAAACATCATGAATAACCTCAAGTTCGGCACCAATGGTTTATTCCAGATCCGGCGCATGGACCCGTATAACGCCACCTTCAGCTTTAAAGGCTGGGTCAACGATTACACCTCGGCCAATACACAGTATTACGAAGTTGAGGCGCGCAATGGTGAAGATATCCGGCTGGTCATGATGCGGCGCATGATTGCGATTATCCGTGAGCACTACAATGGTGATTTTGACTGGATATCCAACCGCCTGGGGCGCACGATCTCACTGTCGGCAAGGCCAGCAGATAATGCTTTCCTCGAAGATTTTATGATGAAGGAATTCTTCGGGCCCAATTATAAAAACCTGGATATTTACGGGCGCTAGTCATTTTCAGTGATCATGCCAGGCAACTTCGATCATCCTGTTTTATCGAAACCGTCACACTGGCAAAGCTATGCCGCCTTGATTGCAGGGTTGGCGCTGGTCTCAGGCATAGGCTTGTATTATTTCTCCGCACTGGGGGTGGCCGTCATCACGCTGCTGTATCTGTTGTGCGTGCTGTGGGCGGCTTATTTTCTGCACTTTTTCCATGCTTTGCTGACGGCGGTCATCGCCGTACTGCTGATCAATTACCTTTTTATCGAGCCGCGTTACACCTTTGGTATCGCCAGCCTGCAATCCTGGCTGATGTTGTCGGTATTTGCGGCGCTGGCGCTGATGGTGAGTCGCGCCATGCAGCAACTCAAGCAGCAAAGGCAACAGGCGCAACAGGCGGCCTTGCAGTCGCGGTTTTTCCAGTCATTGGCCGAGCTGCTGGCCATGCAGTCCAGTGTTGAGGGCTTGTTGCAAGCCGCCTGCCAGCATGTCCAAGACGTGTTTGCCTGGCAGGTTAGCGTGGTGCAGTTGTCCGATGCCAATGCACTAACATATTTGGCGGGTGCGCCAGTGGCGACCCTTGAAGTCTCAAGCGTGCAATGGGCGTTGGATTACCAGCGTGCGATTGGTGCGGGCACCGCAGACTGGCCTGAGCTGGGCGACTGCCTGTTGCCGTTTGGTATTCCGCAACGCGAAGTGCTGGTGGTGGCAAGCCATGCGGCATCTGACCTGCATTTTTTACGCTTGCTGACCCACCAATGCGCACAAGCGACGATGAAGTTACGCCAACAAATGGCCCTGGCACAAGCCGCGCGTGATGCCAGTGAGGCCAATTTCAAAAAGACGCTGCTGACTGCATTATCGCATGATATGCGCACACCGCTGACCGCCATCCTCGGTGCCGTCAATGTGTTGGCGGATCGACAGATTGTGTTGGCGCCAGCGCAGTCTGCGCAGTTATTGCATAGCATACAAGCGGAAGCCAGCTATTTAACCCAGGCCACCGAGAACATCCTGACACTGGTGAAACTGGATGCAGGTAGCAGCAGCTTGCACCTGGACTGGGCGTCGCCCCAGGAAATTATTCAGCACGTCGTGCAACGCTATTTGCAACGTACGCCTGCGGTGTTGTTGCAAGTGACATTGCCTGAGGCCGATTCGCAGCAAGAAGTACTGTTTAAAGCTGATGCGGTATTGGTCGCGCATGCGCTGGCCAACCTGATCGATAACGCCTTGCAGTGGCGAGAGGCTGATAGCGCCATTGAAGTCGCCATGCACATAGAATCCTCGTCGCTGGTTTTGTCAGTACTCAATCAGGGGCCAGGTTTCTCACCAGGTTTTGTGATCTCCGCTTTTGATGCGCACACACCAGCGATGGCAGGTGTGCGTGGCTTTGGGCTGGGTTTATCGATTGTGGATACCGTGATGCAACTACATGGCGGGCAAGTACAGCTGGGCACCAGTGCTGACCATCGCACTGCTGTACGTCTGTTATTCCCGTTTGTATACGCGGCAGACTTAATCAAGGCCGACACATGAGCCAGCAGGCAGCGTTATTATTGGTGGAGGACGACCCGGGCGTGTACCAGTTTCTGTTACCTGCATTGTCTGCGCACGGCTACCGCGTACAACATGCGCGAGACCTCGCGCAAGCGCGTGAGGCCAGCGGATTTGCCATGGTTATTCTCGACCTGGGTTTGCCGGATGGGCAGGGCGAGCAGTTTATTCCGCAGCTGCGTGCTTATTCGGATGTGCCGATCCTGGTACTGTCTGCCCGCCAGGATGAACTGGATAAAGTGCATTGCCTGAACCTGGGTGCAGATGATTACCTGATGAAGCCATTTGGCTTGCAGGAGTTGCTGGCGAGGATACAGGTGGCGTTGCGGCGCACAGCCATCATGCAGATGCGTGATCACGTTTATCAACATCAGTCATTAGTGATTAACCGTGCCAGCGGCCTGGTGACCAAACATGGCGAGCAGTTGCATTTGAGCCCGATTGAGCATGCATTGCTGATGTTGCTGGCCAGCAAGCCCGGCACCATTTTTACCCATAGTCAATTGCTGGCCCAGGTGTGGGGGGCGGATTATATCGATGACACGCATTACCTGCGTATTCATATTGGCCGTTTACGTGCCAAGCTCGAAGATTATCCCTCTGCACCGCAAACCGTTCTGACTGAGCTCGGCATCGGCTATCGGCTCGCCTGAGTCAGTCGTTCTTGTTTATGCGATTGATATACCGTTAGCCTCACACTGCCTCCATCAATCAACCACAAGGGGATGTGATGGACAATCTTTCCATGCGAAAAAGTAGTTTGGCTGCGCTGGCGCTGGGGGCGATAGGCGTCGTCTACGGCGATATCGGCACCAGCCCGCTCTATACCGTACAAGTTATTTTTAGCGAGAGCACTGGCGTGCCGCTCACCCAGGCCAATATTCTGGGCGCGATCTCGTCTATTTTCTGGTTGCTGATGTTTGTGGTGACCTTTAAATATGTGCTACTGGTGTTACGCGCACACAACAAAGGCGAGGGTGGTGTAATGGCCTTGCTATCACTGGCGGTGTCCAGTTTGCGGCCGCAAGATAAGCGCACCGGTGGTTTGCTATTACTGGGCGTGCTCGGTGCTGCCTTGTTTTATGGTGACAGCGTGCTCACGCCAGCCATTTCCGTACTGTCAGCGGTCGAAGGCCTGCAAGTGGCTTCTCCTGCGCTGGCCGCGCAGATTCTGCCGATTACGATAGGCATACTTATCGGCCTGTTCTGGTTTCAGCGACATGGCACGCATGCCGTTGGCCGGTTTTTTGGCCCGATTGTGATCGTCTGGTTTCTGGCGCTGGCGGCGATAGGCGTGTGGCAAATCGCACAAGCACCACAAGTGTTGCAGGCACTGCATCCGCAATATGCCTGGCAGTTCTTGCAAGCGCGTGATGCTGGTGTGTTTATTGCCATCGGTGCAATATTGCTGGCGGTGACCGGCGCCGAGGCTTTATATGCCGACATGGGCCACTTTGGCCGCCGCGCGATACAACTGGCCTGGCTGGGGTTGGTGTTCCCCTGTCTGGCGTTAAATTACCTGGGGCAGGGCGCATTATTGTTGCAACATCCTGATGCGGTCAGCAATCCATTCTATTTATCGTTTCCGCAACCCTTGCTGATTCCTGCTGTGATTCTGGCCACACTGGCGACCATTATTGCTTCGCAAGCGGTGATTTCTGGCGCATTCTCCATGACCCGCCAGGCGATTCAATTGGGCTTTTTGCCGCGTATGCGTATTATCCATACCTCTGCCAGTGAGTCAGGTCAGATTTATATTCCCGCAGTGAACTGGGCATTGCTGCTGGCAGTCATCATCGTCTGCCTGGCGTTCCAAAGCTCGTCGGCGCTGGCGTCTGCCTATGGTATTGCCGTCACCGGCACCATGCTCATCACCACTGTTTTGCTGTTTGTCGTCATGCGTCATCGCTGGCAGTTTCCGGCCTGGTTGGTCTGGTTATTGACCGGCGCCTTGGGCGCGGTGGATGCCGTATTGTTTAGCTCAGCCTCCATGAAGTTTTTGCAGGGTGGCTGGTTTCCGATTGCGTTGAGCATACTGTTGATTGTGCTGATGACCACCTGGAAAAAAGGCCGCTATACACTGCTGAATAGCATGGCTGAGACAGACCCTAAACTGGCACCATTGCTCGCCACCCTCGCCAGTAGCACACTGCCTCAAGTGCAGAGAACAGCGGTGTATATGGTGTCTAACCTTGACACAGTGCCACAGGCTTTAATGCATAATCTCAAGCATAACCAGGTGCTACATCAGCGTAATTTGTTTGTGAATGTGTCGTTCGAAGACGTGCCATTCATGAATACCGCTGAGCGCATCACCACCAAGCGCCTGGTCGATGGTTTCTGGCAAGTGCAATTACGTTATGGTTTTATGCAGCATGCCGATATTCCGCAAGCCTTATTGCAACTGGATTTGGATGGGCAAACACTGGATCCGTTTACCAACTCCTATTTCCTGAGCCGCGATATCATCGTGCCAGACGTTGGTGGTGCCATGCCACGCTGGCGTGACCAACTGTTTTCCGTGATGTCACGCAACGCCAGCAGTGCAGTCGAGTATTTTAATATTCCGGCCAATAGCGTGATTGAATTGGGTAGTCGCGTACAGATATAAGTGCGCATGCCAATGGCGTGCGTTTAAGCATCAAAAGAAAACCCGCCAGTTGGCGGGTTTTGTATTAACAGGCTGCGCTTAGTAATTATCCGTGCCGGTTCTACCCAGGCTGACGCGCTGTTGCGGTGCCCGGCTGATAGTGTCAGTATCCAGTAACTGGTATTGGTTGACGGTGTCTTGCAGCTTCTCAGCCTGTGTCACTAGAGACATGGCCGCGGCAGCCGCTTCTTCCACCAGTGCCGCATTTTGCTGGGTGACTTCATCCATTTGCGACACCGCCAGGTTGATCTGCTCGATACCACTGCTTTGTTCAACGGATGCGACGGTAATTTCACCAATCAGCTGTGAAAACTTGCTGATAACGCTGACAATTTCTTCCATCGTGCCACTTGCCTGTTCTACGTACTGTGAACCGTTGGCGACTTTTTCTGCAGAGTCGTTAATCAATACCTTGATTTCCTTGGCGGCGCTGGCAGAGCGTTGTGCCAGGTTGCGCACCTCGCTGGCTACCACGGCAAAGCCACGGCCTTGCTCACCTGCGCGGGCGGCTTCTACGGCGGCATTCAGCGCCAGAATATTGGTCTGGAAGGCAATGCCGTCAATCACCGAAATAATCTCTTCAATGCGTGAGGAGCTTTCAGTGATTTCAGTCATGGTGGCCACCACTTTGCCAAACACTTCGCCGCCTTTGGTGGCAATGTCGTTGGCCTGGTCTGTCATGCCATGCGCCAGTTTGGCGTTCTCGGCATTATTTTTCACATTGGTGGCAATTTCCTCCATGCTGGAGGCGGTTTCTTCCAGCGAGCTGGCTTGCTCTTCGGTGCGCTGTGACAAATCATTATTACCAAGCGAGATTTCTGACGCTGCCGAGTTAATGGTTTCGCCAGCCGCTTTAATGGTCGACAAGATGTTGCTCATGGTGTCGACAATCTCGTTGACGCCTTCACACAGCAGCTTGATTTCGCCTTGCTTATTCGCGGTCGCAATGCGTTGGGTCAAGTCATGTGCCTTGGTCGCTGCGACCACTTCGGCAGTTTCGTGTACCGCTTGTGACATCGCCTGGGCTTCCGCCACTTTGGCGCTAATGTCTGTGGCATATTTCACCACTTTGAATGGTTTGCCTTCGTCATTAAAAATCGGGTTGTAGCTGGCTTGCAGCCAGATTTCCTTGCCGCCTTTACCTACGCGTTTATATTGGCCATCGTCGGCTTCGCCGCGGCCCAGTTGATCCCAAAACTGTTTATATTCCGGGCTGCTTTTATAAGCGGATTCAACGAACATCTGGTGATGCTGGCCAATGATTTCCTGCTTGCTGTAGCCGGTGACAGCAGCAAAGTTATCGTTCACGGCAGTGATCTTGCCTGTGAGGTCAAACTCAATCACGCCCATGACTTTACTGATGGCACTGATTTGGCCTGCAAAATCTGCATTTCTCAGTTTTTCGGCGGTGATATCCGTCGCATATTTCACCACTTTGAATGGCTTGCCTTCGGCATCAAAGATCGGGTTATAACTGGCTTGCAGCCAGATTTCCTTGCTGCCTTTGCCTATACGTTTATATTGGCCTTCATCCGCTTCACCGCGGCCCAGCTTGTCCCAGAACTTTCTGTATTCAGGGCTGTTTCTATAGGCCGCTTCAACAAACATATGGTGATGCTGGCCAATGATTTCCTGTTTGCTGTAACCAGTCACAGCAGCAAAGTTATCATTCACGTCAGTGATCTTGCCCGTGAGGTCAAATTCAATCACGCCCATGACTTTGCTGATGGCGCTGATTTGCCCGGCAAAGTCCGCATTCCTGCGTTTCTCAGCGGTAATGTCAGTCGCATATTTGACCACTTTGAATGGCTTGCCTTCGGCATCAAAAATCGGGTTATAGCTGGCTTGCAGCCAGATTTCCTTGCCGCCTTTGCCTATGCGTTTATATTGGCCTTCGTCGGCTTTGCCGCTGCTCAGTTTTTCCCAAAACAGCTTGTATGACTGGCTGTTTTTGTCAGCGGCTTCGATAAACATACTATGGTGCTGGCCAATGATTTCCTGTGTGCTATAACCGGTGACAGCGGCAAAGTTATCATTGACGGCGGTGATTTTGCCTGTGAGGTCGAATTCAATCACGCCCATGACTTTGCTAATGGCGTCAATTTGCCCGGAGAAGTTGGCATTTCTGCGTTTGTCAGCCGTGATGTCAGTCGCATATTTGACGACTTTAAATGGCTTGCCTTCGGCATCAAAAATCGGGTTATAGCTGGCTTGTAACCAGACTTCTTTGCCGCCTTTACCCAGGCGCTTATATTGGCCTTCATGCGGTTCGCCACGGCCTAAATTGTCCCAGAACTGTTTGTATTCCTGGCTACTTTTATCCGCCTCGGTGACAAACATACTGTGATGCTGGCCAATGATCTCTTGTTTGCTGTAGCCGGTGACGGCAGCAAAGTTATCGTTGACGGCAATAATATTGCCTTTGAGGTCAAACTCAATCACCCCCATGACTTTGCTAATGGCTTCAATTTGCCCACGTAGGTCACTCGGTGGCTGTCGTTGCTCGGTCGATGAGGTGCTCTTCAGTTTATTCAGTATGGCCAGGCGCATGGTTTTTTTCTCCGGGTACTGCAACAATTAAATAGGTATCGCGACAATTATCTTCCTGCATTAAACCAAGATTGTTGCCAATATAATTGATGAAAGAAAACAGTGTTTTAGGGCCATTTCTTGAATAAGCGGCCGTGATTAACCTTTTATTACGAAGTTGGTTGATTACAACCAGTGCATAGGCAATAAAAAACCCGCCAGCGGCGGGTTTTTACAACAGGGTATCGCTTAATGGTCTGTACCATGCCCGGCAATTTTATCCATCCAGGCAAACAACACGCCGGTGATGATAAAGGTCAGGTGGATGCCAACCAGCCACGCCATTTGCTCGGTGCTGAACGAAGCGGTGCCTGAGCTCTGGTGCACAAAGGCTTTAAGCAGGTCGATGGCGGAAATCGCAACGATAGAGCCGATCAACTTCAGTTTCAGGCCAGAGTAATCGACTTTACCCATCCACTCCGGGCGGTCTTCGCTGTCGGCCGTGTCGATACGCGATACAAAGTTTTCATAGCCGCTGAAAATCACCATAATCAGCAAGTTGCCCACCAGGGTGATATCTACTAATGCCAGCAGGGAAAGCACGGTTTCCTGTTCGGAGAAACTAGCCAAGTGCACGGCGATATGAAAAAACTCCTGGCCAAATTTCACCAGCAAAATAAACAAGCCACCGACCAGGCCCAGATACATAGGCGCCATCAACCAGCGACTCTGGAAAATCCAGCCTTCTAAAATCTTTTCTAAATAACGTCCCATATTTACTCCATTTCTAATACAACTGTTACTACGTAATCTTTATACGCCGTAATTCTCCTGCTAAGAGGCTTACTTTAGAACTGAGTGAGCATATCGCGCACAGCCTGCTCATCAATCCCCTTACCAATAATCACAATGCGGCTAATGGGTTCTTCTTCATCCCAACCTTCAAGCAGCGTGGGCGGGTAGGGCGTAAAGTGCACCGCGTGTATTGCTAATGGCGCAGGGGCGTCTTCCACGTGCAAAATACCTTTTAAACGCAGCAACTTTTCACCGTGCGTCTGGCACAGCTTGAGAATCACACCTTTAAAGTCAGACCACGTCATTGGCTTGGGCAAGTAGACAGTAAATGTGTTCACATCATCATGCGTAGGCGCTTTGGGCAAAGTGCCTTTCTTGCCCGCGCTAAAACCGCTGGCAGGTGCACGCAACCAGCGCTGCGGGTTGGCCTGCTTGCTGGCAAAGTCAAACAGCCCGACATCAATAATCTGCATTGGGTCGATTTCGCCATGCAACACAAACTGCTGCGTTGCATTCGGGTTAATCTCACTCAGCTTGGCTTGCAATGCTTCAATTTGCTCAGGTGTGGCCGTGTCGCGCTTGGTAATCAGCAACACATCTGCGACGGCAGCTTGCTTAAGCGCCTCTTTCTGCTCTGCAATCTGATGCAAGCCGTAAGCCGCATCAATCGTCACCACCACCGCATCTAGGCGATATACCGATTCAATCACCGGCTCATTCATCAGGTTGGCTAAAATCGGGCCAGGGTCAGCCATGCCTGTGGTTTCAATCACCAGGCGGTTAAACTGCGGCACCGCTTCCAGGCTGCGTTTAAAAAACAAATCGCGCATGGTGTCAGCCAACTCGTTTTTGAGTGAGCAACACAAACAACCAGAGCTTAACAACACCGTGTTATCGGCAATATGCTCGCTCTCAATGGTTTTAGAGGTCTGGCTATTGGCAAAAATCTGGTCCAAACCTGCTTCGCCGAGTTCGTTAATGATTACGGCGGTGTCTTTCATCGCAGGGTTATGCAGAAGCTTGTTGAGCAGGGTGGTTTTGCCACTACCTAAAAAACCGGTGAGCAGCGTGACGGGGATACGTTTATCCATATAAATTCTAATAAAACGAGTGTGACGGTATTTTAACGCGGATGATTGTTGGTGATGCTAAGTGTTTCGACTTATATGGTGATATAGCCATCAAATTTCAAATTCGATGTATACCTTGAGTTAAAGCCTATAACAATCAAAATTTAAATTTTGGTTTAGTGTGTCAGTTGCAACACTTCTTTGCGAATAGTTCTTACACTCATAACGTCAAATCGCTGTCCTGAGAACTCAATTTTCCCAACGTTTCTTTCCCCATTGTCGCTAACTTTTTTTAAGTAGTCTCTAATTTCCATCCACCTTATATTGCCTTCAGAGTTTCTTATAACAAGCCATACGGGAAATTCTTGTTGCATCCAATATTGTTCATGCCTTTGTTTTGAAATGTCGAAGATCTCCTTATCATCAGATTTTCTTTTTCTTAAATAAGAGTCACCGGATTTTAATTGTAGGTATATTTTCTTGCCTGTTGCCTCGCCTTGATCAGACTTGAACTCAATCTCCATATCGATTCCATGGTCACTGGTTATTAATTCTCTACAGATCTGACCAGCAAGAGATACTGTAGATATTATTTCGCCAACTAGAACTCTTTCTTTACTCTCATTATCTAAAAATATATCTGATTCTTCTTTGAGTTCACGAACTTGTTTTTTTGTTTGTTCACTGGAGAATAATTTTTCCATCTCATCCCAAAGGGGTATTCGTTTGTCGGAGGAATCACAGTTTATGCAAGCAATATCAACTTTTCCCTCAGCTAGCTTTTTCATTGCAATATCTCTATTACCTACCGCAGTACCGCAATGAGGGCAAATAAAATGTCTCAGCCGAACAACGTCAGAAGCATGTTCTAACAAATGCTCATGAATATAATTAGCGAAAATTATTTTTTCCTCGATTGGAATATTTGGATCAAAAAATACATCAAGTTCACCTGCATTTTCAGAATTTCTCGTTAATTTTATCCCGAGCTTTTTGTTTGTTAATGTCTTGAAGTCAGCAGCATAGTTCCATAATTGATCATGTTTAAAAGATTTGGTGTGATGTAAACGAACAACTAAAGTTGCATATATATCATCCAGAAAACCGTTAAATCTGTAACTAACTAGGGTAGCTGGATTTTCGATTAACTCTGCACGTTCTCTGCGATAGTAACTTGGAAAAATTAAAACATTCCCTTCGTCAGTATGCTCACGTAAGCATAAATTTCGTTCCATTAACAACTGGTGCATTGCTAATAGTATGAAAGGCTCCTCATCTAGGCCTAGTCTATCTATTGAAGTATTGTAGGATAGGTTCCCGTCTAAAAGTTTTTTCTCATTAATGCAACCTCTTTCATAGGAGTCTTCTCGCATCGTTTGTATTACGCATTGTGCGTATACATTAATTATTTCAGGTTTTAATAACACCCAACTACCAAATTTTAATTTCCACACAACACCGGGGCCAGCTAATAAGCTTAATACTGCATCTAGTTCTGTATCTGAAAAATTTTCTAAATCATTTGCTCTTAATTGGAGTGTTTCTCGAAGCTCATTGAATCTCAAAAGCACTTTTCCCGAGTCCTTAAGTCTAACTATTTCTTCCTGTAGCTGTTTGTACATTAGAAGAGTTGTTCTGCATGGGAGATCATCCCAATGTATTGCCTTCAATATGGTGGCTCTCAACTCGTCGCAACCAATATTACTTTTTGCACTTGTTTCAAGAAATTTGATAAAACCTCTATTTTTGACAAAAGTGTTGATTTTTTCTTTACTCATGCGAAGTCCACCGGCATCTATGCGGCCTGCAACAAGGACTTTGGGAAATTGATCAAGAGTTGGTCTGGATAATTCTCGAGCCCACTGATTAAGTGTTTCAAGAGCGTCTTCTTTTTGCCCATCAAAGACCAGCACTGCCAGCGCTGTTTCATCCATGTAAAGTTGATGTATTAATCGTTGGTCCGCTTGACCACCAAAATCCCAAAGCCAAATTTCTTTTTCTATGTCGAGGGATGAAGGAGTCGATAACTTCCATTGTGTAGCCCATGCGCCAACGGTTGAATCACTAGGCAGCCACTTTTCACCAGCAAGGACTTTTGATAAACCAGTTTTGCCTGCACTACTGTCCCCCACTATTAGAACTTTTGCATTTGTGTATTGAATTTGCTTTGGCGGGATTTCATCTTTGAGTTTTACAAAGCTTCCTAACGTCTTATCTTCAATAAACGATGAAAGTTTCCAAACTTTGATATCGCCCGAGAAGTTGCCAGTAATCGCACAGCCATTATTTAGCCACTTAAGCCCTCTGGGATGGATGTTTTCATATCCTAAATCTAAGTAGAGGCAAGTTTCGGAAGCGATATTCCATAACCTTAACGTTGAGTCAGGTGAAGTAGATAAAACTACTTCATCATTCACCCATGAGATATATTCAACATTTGAAGTATGTCCTTGAAATATTTTTAAGCAAATACCAGTTTCAAGATCCCAAAGTCGCATGGTACTGTCACAGGATCCTGTTAAAAGTCTTGTTTGGTTTGCGTTTGTAGCCATACTCAAAATCCAATTTGAATGGCCTTCTAAAATGCGTAAGCACTTTCCAGAGACAACATCCCACATGTGTACTGTGTTGTCGTCCCCACATGAAAGAATTTGCGTATCATTTTTTATCCATAAAACTCTTCGTACAAGATTAGTGTGTCCTATAAAGGTTTTTTCACAATTGCCTGTCTTTGCATTCCATATTTTTACTGTATGGTCAAAAGAACATGAAGCAATAAGTTTGTCATCATTACTCCATTTTGCATCCCAGACACTTGCTTGGTGCCCAATAAATTCATGTATATGCGTTTCGACATCTACATTCCACAATCGAAAAACTTTATTGGCCGATGTGGAAATGAAGTTGGTTTCATTTGAATCCCAAGTTATTGACTCAATGCCCTCATGAGTTGTTTGAAAGTGACTTTTGAAACTTCTTAAACAATTACCAGATTTAATATCAAATAATTTTATAGTGTCTTTGTTTTGTGAGTTTAGGCTGGCGTAATCTAGACCAGCAATTAAACGTTCCCCATCCGAACTAAATGCATAAGATCTTGGTTTGTCGCCCTTTAAATCCAACTGATAAGATTCAAAGGTGGTCTTTATTTCTTTATGCTGTTTACTTAGATCTCGTCGACTATCTGCACATGTTTCGACTAATTTAGTTAAACCATCTTTGCGTTTCTCTGCAGTCATATCTATGTATAGAAATTGACCTATAGAGCCTTCTACTACAACCTTATCGAGTTTTACAGGAATGAACCTTCTTTGTTTATTTAGAGGGTCCCTGAATCTGAAAGCATGACTTTCAAGAGTTGCCCAATCGGAGCCAATAGAATTAGCTGACAAAAATAAAACTAATACTCTGCTATGTTCTAATCCATATTCAATCTTAGAGGGAATATGATCGCCTGGACTTATTGACCATTCATCGAACCATACCCTCAATCCCGAGGCCAATAAACTGAAAGCAATCTCTCGTACCACATCTTTATCTTTTGAACTGTGACTGAGAAACACATCGAAGGGGAAAAAGTCATGCTGCATATATTTGGCTCTTATGAAGAGTTTTGAGGTAAGAAGCAATTAAGGATATTAATCCAAATTCAAAACTTAAGGAGATTCAGCTCAGGCTTTTGTTCGTTAAAAGCTTTACGTCGTTGACTCATCCATTGACGTTTCCAGTACCAATAGCAACGTCACCAGGTGTTTATCCAATTGTTTGCGCGATTCAACGGGTAAACGATCGAGTATGGCTTGCTCATTGGCGATATGGGCTTCCACGGCTTGATTGATCAGGTTTAGCCCGGTTTCGGTCAACTGCACAAGCATGCTGCGCAGGTCTTCACTGCTTTTGACTCTCTCCACCAGCCCGACTTTTTCCAAGCGTTGTAGCCTGTGTGTCATCGTGCCTGAGGTGACCATGAGGGATGAGTAGAGGGCAGTTGGGGCCAGGCTGTAAGGGTGACCTGCGCGCCTGAGCGTTGCTAGCACATCAAATTCCCAACTGGTCATGCCAAAGTGTTCAAAGGTCTGGTCGAGCTTGCGTCTCAGCAACATTTCGCAGCGCGCGAGGCGGCCAATCAAGCCCATGGGACTTGGGTCGAGGTCGGGGCGCTCGCGTCGCCATTGGTTCATGATGTGGTCGACAGCATCTTCTTTTTTGCTCATGTTTGCTCCTGCATTTATCTTGACTTCAAGATAAATTAACCGTAGTCTGAATATATCTTGAACTCAAGATATATGTGATATTAACCTACTGTGGGAGACGTGTGTGATGAAAGCAGGGCGCTTGTGGCTGATGGTTGCAATTCTGTTAGTCGCCGTCAATTTACGCCCAGCGATGGCGGCACTTGGTCCATTGCTGGATTTGATTCAACAAAGCACTGGCCTGGATGCGACAGGAGCAGGTTTGCTGACCACATTGCCTGTGTTTTTGATGGGCCTGGGGGCGTTATTGTCGCAGTCTTTACGTGAAAAACTGGGTGAGGTAAACGGTGTTACCTTGGGGCTAGTATTGATTATGCTGGCTTGTGCCGCTCGTGGTTATTGGGATTCCGCGTTGGCGATGTTAACCAGCGCTGCGGTGGTTGGGGTAGGGGTTGCGCTGGTGCAGGCATTATTGCCCGGCCTCATCAAAGGGCACTTTGGGGCAGCCACTGGCCGCATGATGGGCTTGTATACCACCGGCATTATGGGCGGCGCTGCTGTGGCCGCCGCGAGTGCCGCCCGGCTGAATGAAATACTGGGTTGGCAGCACACATTGGCCTTGTTGGCATTGCCCGCATTGCTGACAATGATTATCTGGATAACCGCCTCTGCGCAGCGTCAACGACCAGCAGTGATTCAAACGCAACAAGCGCCTATCCAGTTTTGGCGCTATAGCAGAGCTTGGGTGCTGATGCTGTTTTTCGGCATTAGCACCGGCGTATATACGCTGATTCTTGCCTGGTTGCCGCCGTTCTATGTCGAGCTTGGTCAAAGCCGCCAATTGGCCGGAGATTTACTGGCGGGTTTAACATTAACCGAAGTAATAGCGGGAATGATTGTGTCAGGCGTGGTGGGCAAATATCATGATCGCCGCCCATTACTCTTTACCGCCTTGGGTTGCACGCTGGCCGGGCTGGCGGTGATGATTGTGGCACCTATCAGCATGGCATTCGCGGCTATGGTGTTACTAGGGTTAGGGGTTGGGGCGTTATTCCCATTGTCACTGATTTTGGCGATGGATCATTTGGATGATCCCAGGTTCTCTGGCGACCTGGCGGCTTTTGTGCAAGGTGGCGGTTATATGATTGCCAGTTTGATGCCATTTCTGGCGGGTTGGGTAAAGCGCGAATTTACACACTTGTCATGGGCATGGATAGGTGTGTTTGTGGCAGTCTTTTTCATCACCTTGCTTGCCGCACGATTCTCACCGGCAAGTTATCGCAAGGCATTTTCTGGCTGATCGTGCTTATGCTTGAGTTGCTCTGATATCTTGCCGAAGGCTGTGTATAAATGCTTGAAATGCCTGTGCAGGCAGCGGCTTCGAGAATAAATACCCTTGCACTTCATCGCAGCCGGATTCACGTAAATGCTTGAGCATGGCTTCGTCTTCCACGCCTTCGGCAATCACATCCAGATTCAAGGTATGCGCCATTTGCACAATGGCGCGGACGATGGCGGCGTCGTTGGGGTCGGTGTTGATGTCGCGCACAAAGGATTGATCAATTTTGAGGCGATCGATATTAAATTTTTTGAGGTAGGCGAGGCTGGAGTAGCCTGTGCCGAAGTCGTCGATGGCGAGTTTGACGCCTAGCTGTTTGAGGGTGTCGAGCTGGGCGAGCAGGTGGTCTATGTCTTCGAGCAGGATGGATTCGGTAAGCTCTAGCTCCAGCAAGCGCGGTTCGAGGCCGGTTTTTTCGAGCGCTTTAATAATCACCTTGTCCAAATTGCCGCGACGGAATTGCACGGCAGAGACGTTAACAGCAATCCTGAGTGGTGGCAGGTCATTTTTTTGCCATTCCATGGCCTGGCGGCAGGCTTCTTCTATCACCCATTCGCCGATATCGACAATAAGGCCGGTTTGCTCGGCAATGGCGATAAATTGCGCCGGGGGTTGCAGGCCATTTTGCGGATGATGCCAGCGTATAAGTGCTTCGGCGCCGATCACTTGCGCGCTGCTAAGGTTGATTTGCGGCTGGTAGTGCAGCTCAAACTGGTGATGCGCCAGGGCTTCACGCAGGCCATAGGCGATATTCAAATAGTGCAGGCTATCGTTGTTGAGCTTTTCGGTAAAGAAACGGGCCGTGTTACGGCCTTCTTCTTTGGCTTGCGACATGGCTTTGCGCGCGCGGCCAAACAGTTTTTCAAAGTCGTTGCCATCGGTGGGGTAAACGGCGACGCCGACTGAGCAGGAGGTGGAGATATTGTTACCGGCAAAGGCGAACGGCGACGAGATTTCGTTGAGTAGGGTATCGACGATATAGCTGATGGATTCATCATCGTGCATATTGTTGAGCAGGATAATGAACTCATCCCCGCCATGGCGGCAGATGCTGTCTGTTTCACGCAAACAGGCTTTGAGACGCTCGGCAAATAGCCGCAGCAGTTTGTCGCCCGAGGCATAGCCCAATGAGTCATTGAGGAACTTGAAGTTATCCAGGTTGAGCGCAAGCAGGCCGATTTTGCTGTTAGCTGCTGCGGCAATAGAGACCGCGTTTTCCAGCCGGTCTCTAAACAATGTAATATCCGGCAGGCCAGTGAGGGCGTCGTGCGAGGAGAGGTACTGGATCTCTTTTTGCGCCGACTTGAGGTCACTGAGATCACTGAAGGTGCCAACATAGTGGGTGACTTCACCGACTGTATTTTTGACTTCAGTGATAGACAGCCATTCGGGGAACACTTCGCCGTTTTTGCGCCGGTTCCAGATTTCGCCGCGCCAATGACCAAAGTTGGTGACACTTTCCCACAGGTTGCGATAAAAGCCTGCATCGTGCAGGCCAGAGGAGAGGACTTTAGGCGTTTTGCCTTTAATGTCGTCGATGGTAAAGCCTTGCATCTTGGTGAATGCCGGATTCACAGACAAAATCACATGGTGCACATCTGTCACCATAATGCCTTGTTCGCTGCCTTCGAACACTTTTTCAAACTGGCGCAGGCTTTCCTGGTATTTATTGCGGTTGAGCGCGATGCCGATAATGGCTGAGCCGATT
>Ga0208394_100238_pt1 | contig 22463 bp, 10 predicted proteins | sample LakWasMet58_HOW8_2_FD_183892 | JGI IMG/M metagenome (GOLD analysis project Ga0208394, IMG submission 183892) | Freshwater sediment methanotrophic microbial communities from Lake Washington under simulated oxygen tension - Sediment Metagenome... | ecosystem: Environmental > Aquatic > Freshwater >... | reverse complement strand
TAATTATTTTTTCTTTTTCGGCGCCATAACCATAACCATTTGGCGGCCTTCCATTTTAGGAAATTGCTCGACAATGGCTATTTCTTCCAAATCGGTTTCTATTCGTTTCAGTAAATCAGAGCCGATTTCGCGGTGGGCCATTTCGCGGCCACGATAGCGCAAAGTAATTTTGGTCTTATCTCCGTCATTAAGGAATTTGGTTAAACTTCTCAGTTTAACTTGATAATCCCCTTCGTCGGTTCCAGGTCTAAATTTGATTTCCTTGACCTGAACCTGTTTTTGCTTCTTTTTGGCGATAGCCAATTTTTTGTTCTGTTCAAACTGGTATTTTCCGTAGTTCATCACCTTGCAAACCGGAGGGTCCGCGTTTGGTGATATTTCTACTAGGTCAAGGTCAGCGGCGTACGCAATTTGTTTGGCTTCATCTAACGAGATAATGCCTAACGCTTCTCCATCAGGACCCGTTACCCGCACCCGTCTGGCGGTGATTGAGTCATTCAGGCGCGTTTCATCTTTTTTAGCAGCGATATCCTAATCCTCCAATATTATTCATTTTCTGCCTGTGATCTCTTGTTTCAACCGTTCGGTAAATTCATGGATTGACAGGCTACCTAAGTCATCACCTTTTTGCGTGCGTACCGTAATGCTTTGTTGTTCTAATTCTTTGTCGCCGATAATGACAAGATACGGTACGCGCTGCATAGAATGCTCGCGGATTTTAAACCCGATCTTCTCATTTCTCAAGTCAATTTTTACCCGAATGCCTTGTTTTTCAAGGTCTAGCATAACTTGCGATGCATATTCCGAATGGCGGTCAGTAATATTAAGCACGACTATTTGTACTGGAGACAGCCACAGCGGGAAGGTCCCTGCATGTTGTTCGATCAAAATACCAATAAAGCGTTCAAGTGATCCGAGTATTGCCCTGTGCAACATGACCGGCACTTGTCGCGATCCGTCTTCGGCAATATAAGTCGCGTCCAGACGGCCCGGCATCGAAAAGTCCACTTGAATGGTGCCGCATTGCCAAACTCGTCCGATGCAGTCTTTTAATGAGAATTCGATTTTAGGGCCGTAAAAAGCGCCTTCGCCCGGCTGCAAATCCCACTTCAGTCCTTTGGTGTTAAGCGCCAGTTCCAAGGCATTTTCCGCCTTGTCCCAAACCGAATCGTCGCCGACCCGGTTTGCGGGGCGGGTGGATAATTTAATGATAACTTCTTCAAAGCCGAAATCTTTGTAGACATCGAACAGCATATCGATAAAAGTCGATACTTCGTCCTGAATTTGACCCTCAGTGCAGAAGATGTGGGCATCGTCCTGAACGAAGTTCCTGACCCGCATCAAGCCGTGCAAGGTGCCGGATGGTTCGTTACGGTGACAGGAACCGAATTCCGCCAAACGGATCGGTAAATCGCGGTAGCTTTTAAGGCCCTGGTTATAGATCTGTACATGGCAAGGGCAGTTCATCGGCTTGATCGCGTAATCGCGATTTTCCGAGTGCGTGGTGAAAATCATGTCGCCGAACTTTTCCCAGTGACCTGATTTTTCCCAGAGGGAGCGGTCCACCACTTGTGGTGTTCTGACTTCGCCGTAACCGTTTACCCGCAGTTTCTCACGGATGTATTGCTCAACTTGTTGATAGATGATCCAGCCCTTTTCGTGCCAGAACACCATGCCGGGCGCTTCTTCCTGAGAATGAAACAGATCCAGGGTTTTAGCCAGCTTGCGATGGTCGCGTTTTTCCGCTTCTTCCAGGCGATGCAGATAAGCCTGTAAGTCTTTTTTGTCGCCCCAAGCCGTGCCGTAAATGCGTTGCAGCATTTCGTTGTCGGAATTGCCGCGCCAATAGGCCCCGGCAATCTTCATCAGCTTAAAGACTTTTAACTTGCCGGTGCTGGGCACGTGAGGGCCGCGGCACAGGTCGGTAAATCCGCCTTGCTCATATAAAGACAAATCTTCATTGGCAGGGATGGATTCGATAATCTCTGCTTTATAAGCCTCGCCCAGATCCTTGAAAAACTTTACCGCTTCATCCCTTGATAACACCGAGCGATGGATCGCGTAATCTTCGGCAACCAGTTGCTCCATCTTTTTCTCAATGGCGCTCAGGTCTTCAGGGGTGAAAGGTCTTTCGTAGGCGAAATCGTAAAAAAAGCCGTTTTCGATAACCGGCCCGATAGTTACTTGCGCTGAAGGAAATAATTGTTTGACAGCCTGGGCCAATAGATGCGCAGTTGAATGACGAATAACATCGATACCGTCTTCATCCTTTGCGGTAATCAGTTGCAGTGTCGCGTCCTGATTGATCAAGGTGCCGGCATCGACCAAGTTGCCGTTGACTTTTCCTGCCAAAGTTGCTTTGGCCAAGCCCGAACCGATAGACAGCGCAACGTCCATGACTGTTACAGCTTGGTCGTACTCTCGCTTGGAACCATCGGGAAGGGTAATTACCGGCATCGTTTATCTATCTTTTAGTGTCTACAATAAAAAAAGCACTGCGGTGCAGTGCTTTAGTGTTTGGTAGGCACGAGTGGACTCGAACCACCGACCCCCACCATGTCAAGGTGGTGCTCTAACCAACTGAGCTACGCGCCTGAAGCTTGTTCAACTTCGAGCTGGTTATTATACCAACAGATTTTTGTTACGCAAGCCCCTGTTAACCTCTTTTACTATAAAACGTTAGATTCAACTTGGGTGCAATCGATAATCAGAGGAAAAGAAAAGGTTGGCCGATCTAGTTACAGGATCTTTTATTCGCCATGCAGACACGAAACTTTGTGTCTTCATGGCGAATAAAATACCTTACTCAGGTATATTCTCTGTTGGAAATGGCTTTAGATTCGTAGCGACAATCCGCCATCAATAACCAAGTTCGTGCCGTTGATCATGTTTGACTGATCGCTCAACATAAACTCGACGGTATTGGCAATATCCTGCTCCGTGCATAGCCGACGACCGGGCGTACGCGGAACGGCTTGATTTCCATCCGGTGAAGCCGGCAGGCGTTCTCCGCAGATTGGGCCGATTCCGAGACTGTTGATACGGATATTGTCTTCGCCCAGCTCAACGGCCAGGTATTTGACTAAGGAGTCCATGGCCGCCTTAACAGGGTCTTGAGATCCATGATTCTCCAAATGTTGTTGAGCGCGATTAGACGCTATGGCGACGATTCTGCCGCCTTGGCGACGAGCCATTAAAGGCACGGATTTTAGCGCCAGCATATGCAGGCCGGTTACGTTCGTTTGAAAAACAGTCTCCCAATGCTTCGGCAGCAAATCCTTTTGTTGTTCCAGCAGATTATCGGGAGCATTGCTTACGATCCAGTCCAGTGCCCCGAATTTCTGTTCGATTTCTTTAAAGAGTTGTTCGGTGTGGTTTTCGTTGGCTACCGAGCCCCACAGGTGATGGGCATTGCCGCCTTCCGCGATGATTTGGGCTGCCGTCGCTTCGCCGCGTTCGCGTTGCTGAAAGGAGTTTATCAATACCGTAGCGCCAAGGCGAGCCAAATGGGTCGCAATGGTTTTGCCCAGGCCATGGCCTGAATCGGTGACCAGCACGATTTTGTTCATGTAGGGTTTATGGCTCGTCTTTGGCGTTAAGGGGGCGTCGGGATGTTGTTCGACTTGTTCCCCGGCACGGCTGAACGCTTCTTCTACTATGGACGTTGGCCGAACCGGCTGAATGCTTTCAGCGAGCTGAACCGGTTGTGCTGTTTGCTCAAGCCGGGCTGCGAGCAAATCGGCGATAGTCGCAATGCTGCGGATTTCCCTGATGTCGTCGGTCAGCCGGTTTTCGATGCCAAAACGCTCGCGCAGGACGGCTAAAATCTCCCCCAGCTTTACCGAATCGATACCCAAGTCTTCTTCCAGATCGGCGGCGGATGTCAGCAGTTCAAGAGGGTAGCGGGTTATTTCGGCCACCACGGCGGTCACCTGAGTCAGCAGATCCTGCTGATTGCTTAGCTCAGGCAACGGGGCGGCGATAGGCGTTGCCGTCGTCGGCATTGACGGCGCTTCGCCGAGCCGGGCTTGGATTAAATCGGCGATAGTCGCAATGCTGCGGATCTCCCTGATGTCGTCGGTCAGCCGGCTTTCCAGGCCAAAATTTTCGCGCAGAACGGCTAAAATCTCCCCCAATTTTACTGAATCGATGCCCAAGTCTTCTTCCAGGTCGGCATGGGGCTCCAGCAGTTCGCGGGGATAGCGGGTCACCTCGGCAAAGAGGCGTTGAACGGTGTCCAAGGTGTGGGTTTGTAGCGTGCTGATAGTCGTCATAAAAAGTCCTTTCATAGGTTTGTAGAGGTTGATTTAATGCAAAGATGAATAATGGTTATCACGCACCGCCCATTGAAACAATAAGCCGCATGCACATGGCGACCCTGCGGCAACGAACCGGAACGCAGATCAATGGGAAGCAGGTGGACAATGTTGAACTGCGACCAATCCGAAAAATGATCGTCGATGAGATCGGGCAGACCGATAATAATCGTGTCGGCAGCGATCATGCCCGGCTGTATTAGCAGACCGGTCTTGAACAACGACTCTTTAAACGCCCAAAGCAGGGTATAGCCGAAAATCCGCCGGTTCCGGTTGTTCCCGCCTAACCGTTGCACCCAGCGGTGTTCGGATTCGGCGAACGAACTGCGGTAATAGGCCGAAGCCCGAAGCTCGCAGGTTTCGACATCAAGTCCTATTTCGCCGGTCGAGCTTATGCCGACGCAGACCAGTCCTCCGGCATGGGCGACGGAAAGACCGTCGTTCACCGGCGCTCCTTTCCAGAACAATTGCGGCGCTTTACCCTGATCGGGCGCTAAAATTTCGATTTGATGCAACTCTTTCATCGGCAACGCTGCCAACGCCGACGGCGTCAGCTGTTGCACGTGAGGCCGCCCTGACGGGGCGGCAGCGCCGGACTGTTCCAAGCGCTGCCAAAAGAGGGCTTTAGCGGCCAGGCGTCCGGCCAACCATTCCTGCTGACGCCGTTGATGCCGGTATTGCCGCCAACGCTGCGTTTCACGCGCGGAGAGACAAGCGGGAGCTATTGCCAATACGTGTTCGCAGCTAGCCATATCGATTAAGGCGACTTTTGGCGGATTCGACTCATTCACCGAATCTCCTCCAGATCGCTTGGGGCGGCAGCGGTCAACAAGGTTACTGCATCGACCACGCCGTAAGGCTGGGCAACCGTGCCGGTTATGGTCATCGCCACCTTGCCGTCGGCGGTGCGGATATCCATCCAGTCGCCAAGTATCCGGCCATCGACGCGCCGGGAAGCGCTGGTGGTGACTGTCACCGGTTGCGCCGCTTGCATCAGTGCGCTGTCGTTCAACGGCGCGTTCCAGCGGATTGAGCCGATTTCAGCCGCGACGCAGACCGGCATCGATCCGTCCGGATTCCAGGTTAGGATCGATAAGGTGAGCGCCGCATCGATGGCTAAGAACGGCGTAATATGACTTGCCAACAGCGCCTCGTAGGGGTGCTCGACAAGCCGGAATTTGGCTTGGTGAGAACGCGGCCCCAAGGTGATCCAATGCAGGTGATGAAAAACGCCGCCGTGATAAACCGCCGCGCCGTCAGCGTTGTACGGATCCATGACCGTCATGCCGGCGGCCGGTTGATCGCCTTGGCTTCGGGGTTGCAGCGCTCCGTCCGGCGACTTGCCCAAAACCACCTCGCATGCCAGATGGCGCACATCGGTTTCAAGAACGACGCCTGAGGCATGCACAAAGTCCGACAGCAATACGACTTCCACCCGTGCGCTCTGCCCGTTGTTTTCCAGAACCCGAATTCGGCTGCGTAGATCGGTTGGCGCATCGTCGGTTAGCTTGACGAAACGCAGGAACCGGCAATGGTCAAAACCGATGACCGGCAACCCGGGCAGCGCCGCTTGTGCTGCTCGCGCCGCCAGCTCCAGCTCGTAAGCGCCGGGTATGGTCGGTTTGCCGTTGACCTGATGGCCGATCGCGAAAGGAATATCCGTCAAAGACAGCGACCAAGCGGGCGGGGCGGCCTGCGTTGGGACGCTGCCGGTCAGCGGGACTTGGAAAAAATCAAGCTCGCCGGCTGTCAGCAGGACATTGATCGGTTGAGCAGGCGGTCCCGCCAACAGCGATTGGAACAGCGCCTTGCCTTCCTCCGCAGTGACCCCGCGAATCTGCCGCTCGCTACCCAATGCGGCAAATTCCGAGCCTCGGGTCATGCCGATGCTGTCCCAGCCCAACCAGGCGATTGTCGACCAAGTGCCGGCGCCGCCGTCCGCGGCCATTCGCGCGGCAATCCGGTTCAAGGCCTCATTGGCGGCGCCGTAATCCGGTTGGCCGTCATTGCCCATTACGCTGAACGCCGAGGTGAGCAAATGATAATGCACCGTCCGGTTCGGCAGGTGGCGAAGGCAGGCCCCGTAAATGTGATGCAGGCCGGACACCTTGGTAGCGATGGTGCTGCGGATCTCATACAAGGTCTTCTTGGGCAAGCGCCGCGAGGTCTGAATGCCTGCGCCGTGGACAACCAGGTCGATCCGGCCCAGTTCCTTGGCGACGTCGGCGATGACGTTATCGACCGCTTGTTGGTTGGTAATGTCAACGGCACGATAGATGACGGTTCCGCGAAGCTTGCCCAATTGATTCAAAATCGCCTGTAATTCTCGGGCCGCAGCTAACGCTTGATAACGCTGTTTGCTTTCCGACAGGCGGACACCCGGTTGCAAGGCCATTTGTTCGCGGTAAAAAAGCGTTTCGTAATCCCGGAACGTTTCATCATCCATTGCCAGCACGGTTGCCGGTATCGCCGACAGGTCGGTCCGTCCGAGTAGAACCACGGTGCAGCCGATGCTTTCCAGCATCGATTCGACCAGGACGGCGGTCACGCCGCGACCGCCGCCGGTGGCTAGCACGACTGAAGACGCATTGAGCAACGGTTGTCCCGGCGCTGCAAAGGCCTGCCTTTCGGACAACATTAAGACGTGACGCCGACCGCCAAGATAGCAGGCCTCGATCGGCAAACCTCCGCTGCTGCCATCGCCGAGTTCGGCAGACAGCTCCTGCAAACCGGTTTTTAGGTCTGTGGCGGTGGTTTGGACTATGCGGCAGGTTGCCGTAGGTAGCTCGCGGGTCAGCGATTTGAGAAAACCGGCAACCAGCCCGGTTTCAGGATCAAGCAGGCCGTCCGCATCGGTTCCGCCCAAGCATAAAGCGCCCAGTATCGCTTGGCCGGAACTCAGGTTTTCGTAGCTGTGCTGGGTAACGGCAAAAATCAATTCGATGAAACGGCTATCCCAGGGTTGTTCCAGCAAGGCTTTGCCGGTTTGACGGCTCAGATCACGGATGGCGATGATGGTATCGAAAGGAAAACCGGCCAAAGCGTGTAGCGATTCGGCAATGCCGGACTCGGATGTGGTGTCGACGGTCAAGGTAGTAGAGCCCGGCAGCGCAACGGGACTGACGATCCGGTAGTCGAGGCCGGTCAGGCTGCCGTCAGCCGCCATCGTCTGGAAGCCTTGCGGATCGTCGGTCAGGAACAGAATGCGCCGGTTCGCCAGCGACAGGGCGGGGCGTTCCAGGCTCAGCGATTCAGGCACCAGGGTCGGCGTGTAATTGATGATCGGGGTTCCCGTTACAAAACCGCTATGCTGGGTTTCCGCAGGACTTATTGCCCCGTTAGGCAGCAGGCGAATCTGCCGTTTGGCGGTGGCGCCCCAACGCAAGGTCGTTGCCTGGCCCGATTGGACGCGATCCAGTGCAGCCATCAATTCAACGACGCCTTCGGCTCCGCGGTAGTCCCACGCGGTAGCGCCGACCGCTTGACCGATTCCGGCGGATTGGCTTGCGGCGGTCTCGACCTGTACCGTGCCCAGCACCGGCCAGCCTTGTGCCGCCGCTTCGGACAGCGTTGTCACGGCCAACATCAGCGCCGCTTCGCCGACCGGTTTTGCGCCGCCCGCCGACTGACGCGGACTGGACCGGGCGGCCAGATTGCCGCCATGAGCGTTGATCGCGCCCAGCAAGGCCAATTTACAGTCGCCGTGGCGCAGCAACTGGGTGGCAACTTCAATGGTTTGCGCTAAGGACTCGACGCCTTTGTCGATTACCATGTTGGGGCCTTTAAGATTGAAGTAATTGGCTACCCGGCCGGCGACGACATTAGGCATGCAGCCGGGCAAGGTGTAAGACCCCGACGGACGGTTGCGGGTTTGTATCGCGGTATCGAGCCGTTCCAGCAGGGCCGGCCATTCGCTGTCGTTAACCGGGAAATCGGCGCGTCGGTCGCGTAACTGACGGAACAAACGGTCTTTGAAGATCATTTCGTTAGCGCTGATGCCGAGCGTTGTCTTGCCCTCAATTCCAACGATGACAGCGATGGATTCGGCGATGGATTGCCAATCCTTAAGGCCTTGCAATGCCTTCTCTACGGCGAGTAAAGCCAACAGTTGGGCGGTGTCCATTTGTTCGACCGCATCCGGCAGCAACGGCTTGCCGGTCGGCAAGCCCAATGCCGATTTGGCAAAACGATGCGGAACGCCGCCCGATGCCGGTTGTCCGGCAACACCGCCCAAGGCATTGGGAAACAGGCCGCCGACGCCGACGATGGCCAGCGTGGTTGCCGTTGGCGGGTTGACGGGACGCACCGGCAATCGATCATGGTACGCGGGGAGATATTGATCCACGATCAAATGGGCGTTGGTTCCGCCGAAGCCGAAGCCGTCGACCCCGGCGCGGCGCGGTTGTCCGTCGCTGTTGGGCAGCCACGGCTGTGCAGTGGCGCTTATGCTGAAAGGCGAGTGGGCCAGATCGATTTTGTCGCTGGGGCGCGTCCAAAGATGCTGGGCCGGAATCAGGCTTTGCTCCATGGATTTGCACAGTTTGATAACCGATGCGGCGCCGGCCAGCCAGCCGGTATGGCCTACGGTTGCCTTCACGCTGCCGAGGATAATGGCGGGATGACGGTCGGTAAGATGCCCGAACATTTGGCTCAACGCCTTAAATTCAGTGGCATCGCCGACTGGCGTGGCGGTGGCATGGGCTTCGACGACTTGCACGGTGGCGGGGTCAATGCCGCTATTCTCGTAAGCCCGATGCATTGCAAGTCGTTGGCCTTCAGCTTGGGGGACATTGACCGAAGGGCTTTTGCCGTCGCTGGAAAGGCCGATGGAGCGGATTACGCCCCATATTTTATCGCCTGCGGCAACGGCGTCAGGCAAACGTTTGAGAACTAAAATAGCTGCTCCGCTTCCGAACACCACGCCGTCCGCAGAGGCGTCCAAAGGCCGGCTGCCGCTGGATGACAAGCCTTTGAATTGTGAAAACAGGCAACTGTTTGCCAAATTGGCTTCATAGACGCCGCCCGCCAAAGCCACGTCGCATTCGCCGTCGCGCAAGGCATGGATGCCGAGCGCCGCCGTATACAGCGACGAGGAGCAGGCCGTGTCCAGCACGTAACCGAAGACGCCTTGTCCTACTTGACGATCGACTACCGCCTCATACATATCGGATTGGGCCAGTGAGCGGATCGTCTCGGCTGAAACGCCGAGGGCAGCGTCCAGCGCGCCGATGAAGCGCTCTTCGGCCGAGGCCGCAGCCGGTTGCAACATGTCGGCAATACAGGCGGAAAATTGGGCCGTATCATGATCGATGGAACCGTCGGCTGTAGCGCCGACCAAGCATTTAATCCGTTCCGCGGCGATATTCGAGAGGGCCGCGTTCGATTCGCCGAGCGCTTCCGCCAAAGCAACGGCCAAGTATTGTTGGACTTTCGGCAGGGCAAGGAATTCGGCCCGGCTGTAGCGTAAACCCGGATGATCGGCGTGATCCAGCTCGGGAGCCTGCCCAATCAGCAGGGAATAGGCTTTGTCCGGGCGCACGCCTTCCGGGCTAAGAAAATCATCGCGCAGGTCGGGATCAAGTTCGCCGAGATCGACGATGCCGCTAATCCCTTCCACAACATGATGCCAAAAGTCGGCGACGTCTTTAGCCCCTGGGAAGACCCCGCCCAGGCCGACGATGGCGATAGGCATTTCCGCCGCAGCCTGATCGGAGTGCGGAACCTCGGGATTGACTGGCGCTATCGCTTCGGTCTGGCGGTCAACTTGAGCGGCTACGGGCGTTGCCGGGACCGGGGAAGTGACCTGATCGGTTATTTTCAAACGGTCGATGCTGACCGATGCAGAGGTATCGGCGATCAGGGCGGGCAATGCCCGTAAATCGGCCGGTTCGCCAAGCGCTTTGGCAATGATCGTAGCGATCGAGTTGCCTTGTCCGCAGTGAATGAATGTTCGGACGCCCTCGTCGTACAACTGGCTTACCGCAGCTTGGAAATCCAATGGGGTGATTAAGTGTGAGGGCAGTTGCTCTAAAATAGCGCGGCCATGACTGTGCCAATGACCGTCCATCGGCGAGAAAAGGTTGATTGCGGCGGTCCGGGCAGCGATGTGGCGTAGGCTGGCGGCAAAGGCTTCGACGGCCGGACTTAGCAAAGAGGAATGAAACGGATAATGGCTGCGCAATGGCGTAAAGCCAATCCCCTGTGTCGCCAAGTGTCGGCCAAAACGGTCGGCATCGGCCGCATTTCCCGACACGACGGTTTGACGGGCATGGTTAACCACGGCGATTTCCAAACTGGAAGGCCCCAGCTCAGTTAATGCCAAGCTCACCTCTTGGCGTGATTTGGGTATCGCAGCCATCATTCCACAACCCTTCAGGTCGCGAAGCGCGATGATCCGCAGGCAAATGATTTCCAGACCGGCATCCATTGAAATCGCCCCGGAAACCGTCAAAGCGCCAATCTCGCCGACGCTATGGCCTAGGACGCCGTCAACGTGGAGTCCGGAATTTAGCACGGCTTGAGCCGTTAAGACGCCGGAGAGGTAAATGCCGATCTGGTCGAGATTCGGACACTGATTGAGCAGGTTATCATGCTCGGCATCGGTTTTTGCCATGACCAACGGCAGGAAGGCGTAGCCGAAATATTTCAGGGCCAGACGGTCTGCGTCTGCAAAGGTCGCGTGAAATTCAGGGTAGGCCTCGTAAAGCGACCGTATAGTTTCGCGTTGATAGGAGCCTTGACCGGGCAGAACCAAGGCGGTGCGAGGGCTGGGAGTCTTCGAAAGCGGCTTGGCGGCGGATTTATCGGTTTGGATACTGCCGAAATCTAAGGACGTCTTGGCGTGGACGTTGTCAAAATCGAAGATTGTCTCGCCGGAGAGGTTGATAAATGCAGCCCCGTGATTTTTGCCTTCGGTCACCCGTTTTCCTAAAGCGCAGACTTCATCGGTGAACAGTTTCTTCAGGGCGCTGCCGCCTTCCAGCGCCGCCGCTGCGAAACCGGCTCCAGTCAGCGGCTCGTCAATGATCCCGTAATATTGGGCCAGCGATTCGGGCACCACCAAAAACTCTTTGGTATCTTTTTCCACGCAGAGAATTCGCTGGAAGCCGACGGTGACCGGCGTCCCGTCTTCTTTTACAGCCCGGACGCACAGTTGCAGGGAGGATCGGGTGACTTCGCCATAGGTCAGCAACAGGGCCAGCTTGTCGCCCAATCTGACCGGGGCGAGATTGCGGCTGTACCCTTCGTAGGTCAGCATGACAAGATTCGCCAAGTCATCCCGCCAGCGGTTTTTGCCGTCCAAGCCCGGCCCAAAGTAAAACGCTTCTCTCGCTGCGCATTGAAAACGAAAATTGGTCAGATAATGGTGCGATCCGTACGCCATTGTGTCTTCGAAATGGATTTGATAGGGAATTGTGAAAAATGACATCGCAGTGTAACTCCTGGTTATATTAAGGGTAAGTTTTGTTGTTTCTTTCATTCGAGACTTAGCCGGGTTTTAAACTGTCCCTTGAAAACATCGGTTTGGCATTGTTTCCGCTGAAGATTGTCTTAATCCTGGAAAAATCATTTCGTGGACTGACCGCGGCTTTTAGCTTAATTCAGGCAAAAAGCACCTTATTTATGCCGCGGAACGGTGCTGTCCCGGTCGTGCTCTAATTCTTAAGGCGTATGCATGAAATAACGTGAACAACTCGCGCCGATAAATTTTCAGAGGGAGTGCAAGCTTCGCTTGCTCTTGCAGGCGAAGCCTGCACTCCGACTATTAGCAACTTGCCCAAGTTATTCCATGTACATTCCTAAGCGAGTTGTTCTGTCTCGCTGATCTTCTCTACAATCCTTGTTCCGCCTCCTTTTGCCGTGCAAAACAGCCGTGCAGGCAAGACATAAACTATCGGTGAGAGGCTTCGGCTATCCATCCGCCGCCAAAAGCCCGGTAAATCGAGACCAGGGCAACGTACGTCTCGGTCTCGGCCTTGGCTTGTTCATCTGCGACGGCAAGCGTGGTGCGCTGGGCGTCCAGTACGGACAGATAATCATTAGCGCCGTGCCGATATAAGCCATTGGCGAGCCGGTAGGCTTCCTCAGCCGAAGTTTCGGCCTCGGTCATTCGGTCGCGGCGCTCCAACGAGGAGACATGCGCGACGTAGGCGTTTTCCACGTCTTCCAGCGCGAGCAGAAAGGTCTTCTCGTAATTCGCCGCAACTTGATCCAGCCTGGCATCAAAGGCGGTGATGTGGGCCCGGATGCGTCCGGCATTGAATATCGGCGCGCTGAGTCCCGAACCGAGCGTATAGACAGTCTCGGCAAGACTGGAGAAGCCGCTCGAAGCCAAAGCGCCGAAACCGCCGCTAGCCGACAGCACCAGCTTTGGCAGCAAATCGGCCCGCGCCGCGCCGAGGCGGGCCGCCATCGCGGCGACTTCAGTTTGCGCCAAGCGAATATCCGGCCTTTGATCCAGCAAGGCCGAGGGCAGCAGCCGGGGGATGCCCGGCGAATTTGCCGGCAATGGCTCGGCATGAGCCAAGCGGCTTTGCATATTTTCCGGCGGTTCGCCCAGCAATACGGCCAGGCGATGAATCAGGTTCGAGCTGGTGGCAGTGAGCGCAGGAAGCGCGGCGGCAGTGGTGTTCGCCAAGGTTTCCTGACGGGCGACATCCCATTGGTTGGTCAAACCGGTGCGGTTGAATGCCTTTAACACCCTCAGGCGTTCCTGCTGGATATTGATGTTTTTCTGCAAGATGGCTGTGCGTTTTTGTACGCCGCGCAGCTCTAAATAGTGGGTCGCAACTTGCGCCAGCAATCCCACTTGGGCGGCATGCAGCGCCTGTTCGGCTCCTTCCGCCTGGGCGGAGGCGGTTTCCGCTTCCAGCTGTCTGCTGCCGAACAGGTCGATTTCCCAGCGGGCGGACAACCCGCCGGTGATCATATCGGCAGTGGGCGTGAACAGCCCGATGCCTTGATTGTTCGGCACGCCGATAATCCGGTCGATCTTTTTTTCCCGGCCGCCGGAGGCGTACAGGTCGATGCTCGGATAGAGCATCGAGTCGGCGACGGCGGTCATGGCTTTGGCTTCGCGGACGCGCGCTACGGCGATCCGAACATCGTGATTGTTCGCCAATGCCCGGCTAAGCAGGGCGTCCAGCGTCGGATCCTGAAAACCTTTCCACCATTCCTTAAGATCGGCCAGGTTAGACTGTGCTTGGGTAGCGGGGGCATGACGCCAATCTTTGGGCGGCGTTATCAAGTTCATTGGATTGTCGACACGGGTTGGAGTGCAGGCGCTCAAGCAAAGCAGCATCGCCATAATGGGAATCGGTAGCCAATGCCGCCTGTTCATCTTTACTCCTCGTTCCCACGCGTTGCGTGGGAATGCCGTGCAGGACGCGTTGCGTCCCGTATACGCAAGATACTGGGCGTACGCGCGGCGTAGCGCGCCTTGACTGCGTCCCCGCGCAGCGCGCTCGTCGTTATACACATCTCGGCGTAGGCCGGAATAAGCCTGTCCGCGCGTTAAGCGCAGGACTGGCGTTTCCGGCGCTCCGATTGCCGGAAACGCCCACCCTTGCTGACGCCGGGCGGTCTTATTCCGGCCTACATCCAAGTCAAAATAACGGTCTTGAATAGACTTGTGCATAAAGGTGAGCGTAGCGCGTGGGGACGAGAAATACGGCCTATTCATTGGGAAGCTCCATTACCGGATTGCAAGATCACGAATGATTCAACACGTTTCACCCTGAACCAAGCCGCATAGAGCGCAGGCAAAAAGAAAACCGTCAGGAAGGTGGCGATAGTGAGTCCGCCCATGATCGCGATAGCCTGCGGGCCGAAAAAATCGTTGCGCGATAACGGGATCATCGCCAGGATGGCCGCCGCCGCGGTCAGCAGGATCGGCCTAAAACGTCGTACCGTCGATTCGACGATGGCCGTCCAGAGATCAAGCCCGGCCTTTTTATCCTGCTCGATTTGATCCACCAGGATCACCGAGTTGCGCATAATCATGCCGGACAGGGCGATGATGCCGAGCAGCGCCACGAAGCCGAAAGGCGCTCCGAACAGCAATAGGGCGAACGCCGCGCCGATGACGCCCAACGGCGCGGTGACGAACACCAAAAAGGTTAGGGACAGGTTCTGCAATTGCATCATCAGCAGGATCAAGGTAACGATCAGGACCAACGGAATCCAGACGAAAATCGACTTCTGGGATGTCCAGGCATCTTCCTTGGAACCGCCGGTTTCGATGAAATAACCGGTCGGCAATTGTTCCCGGATGCGTTCAAGTTGCGGGATGATTTCAGCCGCCACGTCGGGAGCCATCTTGCCGTCGACCACATCGGCGCGCACCGAAATGGCCGGGAAGCGGTTACGACGCCAGCGCACGCCGTCCTCGAATACGGTTTCGAAGGTGACGAACTGCGACAGCGGCGCGATCCGGCCGTTGCCGGTGCGCACCGTCACATCGGGCAAGCGCTCGGCGGCGGTGCGCAAGTTGTCTTGCGCCCGCCAGACGATGTCGATCAGCTTGTTGTCCTCCCGGAATTGCCCTACGGGAATTCCGGTGTAATGGGCCTGCAAGGCTTGCGACAGGCTTGAGGTGGAAACGCCGAGCGCACGAGCCTTGTCTTGATCGAGCATCAGGCGTAGCGACGGAATCCGGTCATGCCAGTCGTCGTTGACATCCACGGTGCCGGGATTGGCGCGCATCACCTCGGCCACCCGGTCGGCAATGGTCCGAACCGTCACTGGGTCTTCGCCGAACACTCTGAACACCAGCGGATAATCCATCGGCGGGCCGACGTTAAGGCGCATGACGCGTCCGCGCAGGTCCGGGAAATCGGTGGCGAACGCTAGCCGAATGCGTTGCATGACGCGTTCGCGGGCCGTATTGTCTTTGGTCATCACCACAAATTCAGCCAGATTGGCATTGGCCAGCTGTTGTACGATCAGTAGGAAGAAGCGCGGGGTGCCGCTGCCGATATAGGCGGTGTAATTCACCACGTCCTCGTCTTTGCTCAAAATCGCTTCCATCTGCTTGGCGGTCGCTTCGCTCTGCGCAAAGGAACTGCCCTCGGGCTGCCACAGGTCGATGATGACTTCGGGCCGGTTCGACAGCGGGAAAAACTGCTCGGGAACTTGGCTCAGCGTCGCCACGCCAACGCAGAATAGGGCGGCGGTAGCGATGATGACTTTTTTGCGATGTTCCACGCACCGCGTTACCCAATGCCGCAGGCGATTGTAAAACGGCGTGTCGAACAGGTCGTGATGGTGCGCGTTATGCGGCTGGATCTTGAGCAACAGGAAACCCAGATAGGGCGTAAAAACCACCGCGCCGATCCACGACAGCAACAGCGAGATGCCCATCACCTGAAATATCGAAACGGTGTACTCGCCGGCTTGCGATTTGGCCAAGCCCACCGGCAGGAAACCGACGATGGTGATCAAGGTGCCGGTCAGCATCGGAAAGGCCGTGGCGCTGTAGGCGTAAGTCGCAGCATGTATTCTGTCCATGCCTTCTTCCAGTTTGCGCGCCATCATTTCGATGGCGATCATCGCGTCGTCGACCAATAAGCCGAGCGCCAAAATCAATGCGCCTAATGAAATGCGATGAATTTCCATGCCGAACAGCAACATGCACAGCAGCGTTCCTGACAGCACCAAAGGCACGGTCAGCGCGACCACCGAGCCGGTGCGAAAGCCCAGGCTTAAAAAGCTGACCAGCAGCACCGCCGCCAAAGCCTCGAAGAAGGTGGACAGGAATTCGCCGATAGCGGTGTTGACGACGCGCGGTTGATCGGCGACCTGTTCGACATCGATCCCTATCGGGAGCTCGCCTTCGATTTCGGACTTGGCGGTTTCCAGCGCCTTGCCCAACGCCAGGACATCGCCGCGCTTGTTCATGGTGATGCCGAGGCCGACGGCTTCCTTGCCGTTGACGCGCATTTTAAGTTCCGGCGGGTCAATATAGCCGCGCTTGACTTGGGCGAAGTCGTCAACGCGCAAGCTGCGCCCGTTAATATGCACAGGCAGGTTGGCGATGTTATCCAGCGAATCGAATTGGCCGGTGATACGGATCGGCAAAGTGCGCTGGGCGGCATGCACCGCTCCCGCTGCGATCAGGCTGTTTTGCGCTTGCAGGGCCTCGGCGACGGTGTTGGCGTCAAGTCCCAGTTCGGCGAGTTTTTTGTCGGAAAATTCGACATAAATTTTTTCGTCCTGGACGCCGATCAGGTCGATTTTTTCGACATCCCGGACCCGCAGCAGTTGCTGCCGGACTAAATCAGCGGCTTTTTTCAGCTCGGCGTAACTGAAGCCTTCGCCCGAAAAGGCATAGATCAGGCTGTAAGTATCGCCGAATTCGTCATTGAAAAACGGCCCGACGCTGCCGGGCGGCAGGGTCATGCGGATGTCGTCGACCTTTTTGCGCACCAGATACCAAAGGTTGGGGATTTCCTTGGGCGGCGTATCTTCACGAGGAGTCACGAAAATGACTGATTCGCCCGGTTTGGAGTAACTGCGCAAAATATCCAGGTCGGGCAATTCCTGGATTTTCTTTTCCAGACGATCGGTCAGTTGCTGTTCGACTTCCAAAGCCGTTGCGCCCGGATAGAGAGTTTTGACTACCATCACCCGAAAGGTGAACTCGGGGTCTTCCCGTTGTCCTAGGCGGAAATAGGCGAATAGCCCACCCAATAGCGCCAGCGCCATGATAAAGCCGGTGAAAGCGCGGTGCCGCAACACCCATGCGCTTAGGTTGAAGTTACTCATGGACGGAACTCTTTGCCTGTGTCATCGCCAGGCTGAATTGTTGCGGCAAACGCACGGTTTGAGCTTCGCGTAAGCGGTTTACACCGGCTTTGACAATCAGCTGCCCGGAACTCAATCCGGTCACGGCAACCCGTTCGCCGGGCAATGCCGCGCCGATCTGCACCGGTGCGGCTTTGACTGTGGAAGTGTGTTCGTCAACCAGCCAGACACTGGGTTGTCCCGGTTGATTTTGGGGCGTAAAAATAGCCGAGAGCGGAACGGCTAGGCTGGAAGGCCCGATTGACGGTATCCAAACCGTTGCGGTCATGCCGAGCCGCGCCTCATCCCGGCCTGCCGGAAGAGTTGCTTTGACCCGATAGGTGCGGCTGACCGGATCGGCGGCTGCCGCAATCTCCCTGATACGCGCCTTGATGGGCTTGTCGCCGTCGGCCCACAAGGTAACAACGACCTCTTGGCGCTGTTTGAGTTCGGCGACGCGATGCTCGGGAATGTCGATATGGATTTCCTTTTCATCGAGTTGGGCCAGCCTGATAACCGGCTGACCGGGGGCGACGACTTGCCCTGTCTCGATTTCCAGCGCCGTCACCACGCCGTCGCGGTCGGCCTGCAAATCGGCGTAAGCCAGCTGGTTGCCGGTTTGCCCAAGCTGGGCTTCGAGCGCCGCAACCTTTTGTTGCGCGGTAATGTAAAGCGTTTGGCGGCGATCTAATTCGGGCTGGCTGATGATGTTTTGATCGAACAATTCCCGGTATCGGTTTAAGTCGTCTTTGCTGTAATCGCGGTCGGCTTTGGCGGATATAAGCTGGGCCTTGATGCTCTGCGCGGCAAGCCGGAAATCGCCGGGATCGAGCCTCGCCAGCAACTGTCCTTTATGCACTTGCTCGCCTACATCGACCAAGCGGCTGGTTAGTTTTCCCGACACCCGGAAGGATAAGGTCGTCTCAAAACGCGCTCTGACCTCGCCTGAAAACGGTCTGTCGTTCAGCGTCTCCCGGCTTGTTATGCGAACAATATTGACAGGACGAACAGAGGTTTGCTCTTGGTTGCGATGCGTACATCCCGCTAATGTCAAAACCAGTAAACCTATCGAATAGTTGATAGCGTTTTTCTTGAATGGTAAGCGGTCGTAACCGGCTATAGGGCGGCGGAAATGGTGTGGCTGCATTTGTACTCCGTTTAATGTTGTTAGATGCATTGGGAAAAGGTTCTCAACCTGCAACTTTCAACTAATGTCAATTACGTTAATTAGAGAGAGATGCTAAAAAAACAGCCGCCCTGGGACAACGCGGATTGCCCCTCCGTCCCTACCGTTTTCGATAACTACAGCCATATCTTCATCCGTCAAACGTTTCGGACGGGGTTGCAAACCCCGTCCGGCCACAGTAGTAACGCTCTGCGTGGTAACGATGAGTTTCTGTTTCGGGAAGTTATTGCCGAGCATACCCTAAGCGCTTTTAATCGGAGCTTGGCAGCGCCCTGATGGGCTGACCCTATGAGCCGGCACTGTAAATGATTCGATTTGACGCCGCATCACCCGATCGGGTGAAAAATGAAAATTATTAAGGGATGTGCGTGAAATAACGTGAATAAGTTGTTTCGAGGCTTGGGGCAGGGCGCAATGTTTGTTGTAGGAGCGGGCCATGCCCGCGATGATGGAGCCGCAACATATAAATCGCTGTCCCAGGGTCGCGGGCGCGGCCTGCTCCTACGGTGTTCATGCGTTTAACTTAACAGCATTGGGTAAAGGGGGGCTGGACCACTACAGCATATGCCCAAAGGGGAGGGAGCTTTGTTGCCGCGCTATAGCTTAAGCGGGGAACTTTGTGTTAAGGCGGCTTGAGTCGGATTAGCAAGCATGCCGAAACCGGTTGTCAATAACTGTATGAGTTCGGATTGGCGATGCGTTCCCGTTTTTATCAGCACCTGCTTTAGCTGGGTTTTTACCGTATTGTTGCTGATGCCCCGCATTTCGGCATAATCGCTTGGCGTTTGTCCGCGCAGCAAAGCGGTCGCGAGTTTGGCTTCAGCCGGGGACAGGCCGTAACATTGAGTTAACAGGCTATCGTCCAGGTCGAGCGGCAAATCGGGATCGCAAAGAAATAACGCAACGGCCGGCACTGACCCGATAAAAGGCAAGGTTTGGTTTTGTAGCGATACCACTATTGCCGATAAAGGACGGTTTGATTTATTCCGGTGCAAGCTCATCGCATTGCCCTGTCCCAGTTCTATGGCATTGTCGAGTAACAGGCGTAAGGCGCGGGTTTCGTCAGCGGTGCCCGCCAGACAGCGGCCTGCGGCATTGAAATAAAAACCGTCTGAACAGCGGGTTAAATTTTCCGCCATCCGATTGACAAACACGGCTTGACCGCTCTTATCGAGCAAGACCAAGCCGACCGGCAAGCGGTTCAGCAGCTCAGTGTCCGTAGTCAGTATGCTTTTAACTTCGGCAAATTTTTTGTGGATCATGCAGGAGCGGCGTAAATGTGGAACCAAACGGGCGAACAGCGCTGTTTCGTCGGCGGAAAAGGGTTGTTGTTTGGATCTGAAAATTGACAGGCGCACCGCCAGCGTATCCTGCTTAAGAATATGACCGATCATGGCATGAAAATAACCCTGCGGTTTAAGCCAATCGTTATACCATTCGGTTTTGACAAATTCCTGTACGGGAAGCAAGCGGTCGGATGTTACCAGTTCGCCTTCCGGTAGATATTTGGAGTTTTCAAGCCAGACATTAACCTTGGAATAATAGCGCTCGTAAGATACGACGGTCTCGGGATCGGTGCGGACTGTCTGAATAAAGGAGGTCTCATCGCTACGGCAAGTGGAACTGAGGCTGGCAAAATCCACCAGATGAAGCGCCGTCCCCCTGCTTTTGAACGTATCCGACAACTGCTCCAAAAAAACCGGCCATAATTCCGGCATGACGGCGGCATCGTAAATGCTCCCAATTAAATTATCGTATTGGCTTTGATTCATAGCTCGACTTACTGACGTTCCTGCGTTGAAATAATTTAAGTCATTGACTGGACGTGAATAAATAACCCTGAAAGGGCGTGATGACGGTCAGTTGAAGTCCTCCCGATAGGGCGGTCGAAGAATCGTGCCACAAAAACCACATAACTGCCAGCAGTAACCGTTAATCCACTGAAAGCAAACGGCCTGGGTAATGGGCTAAAGATGCGGCTCTACTGTAATCATCGCGGACTGTAAAATTCACCGTGCGCAACGTCCTTCGGCAACGTGGAGATGCAATGACGGCTATCCAGCTGTCTGGAAGGCGGGGGAGTGCGGATATAGCATTGGCATTGATGAACATCGGGTCATAGCGGCTTTGCGACGCCGCTTCGTTAGCCATGAAATCTTATAACCGCGGCCCAACGTTTTGAAGTTGACTGTTTTGAACTATGCGGGCGACCTGGCGGACGGGATAATTTATCCCGTCCGCTTTTGGGTAGTCTGTTGATGCAGCCTTTAACCCCGCTGTTTTTCCAGCAAATAATCCAACCAACGATTGGACAGCTTTTCCTGTACGGTATTTTGTCGCAACCTTGCATTCAAATGCGGAAAATCAACCTTATCCAAATCCTGATCCTGGTTGTAGCAGGAATACACAAAGCATTCCTTGCCGGTGTCGGGATCGACATGTTTGCACAAGCATTGCGCGCAAATGCCTTTCATCATGCACTGCATCGGCGAGTTGATAGAGCCGATGGCATGATGCGCTTTGTTTAAGTAAGGTTTCAGCACATCGAAGCGCGCGCTTTTTACCGCCGCCATCATGCGATCCGAGCCGATCACGATCAGGTGATCGACATCCGCCAGCGATAGGGGTTGTTCGCCTAATTCGCCTTGGGCGTAAGCCAGCATGCATTCCAGGATATTGCCGACAAAGGTTTTGTCTTGCGGGCGGGTCGGCGTGATCGCGGTAACGCCTTCGCCTTTATCGACGGACCACACGATAATATCGGCGGCGGCTTCGACATCCTCGACTTTAAAGCGGTCTTGCGCGTATTTGTAGCCGGCAAAATAAATCACTTTATTGCCCGCCGCCCTCAACGCCTTGCCGATCGAGAACAATACCGCATTGCCCAGTCCGCCGCCGAGCAACAACACGGTTTCGCCGGTCGGTATATCGGTCGGCGTGCCGGTCACGCCCATCAGTACCAGCGGATCGCCGACTTTCCAGGTTGCGCACAGGCGCGAGGACGAACCCATTTCCAGTGCGATCAGCGAGATGGTGCCTTTTTCCTTATCGACTTCGGCACCGGTTAGCGCCAAACCTTCTGCTGCCAGCACCGTGCCTTCGACGACAGGCGCAAAAGCTTCGTAGTTTTGTACGCGGTAAAATTGTCCGGGGTGGAATTTTTCCGCCGCCATCGGTGCTTTGACCACGACTTCGATAATGGTCGGCGTGAGTCGGTTGATGGCGACGATAGTGGCTTTAAACGCGTCATCCAATCGGGCGAACAGGGCTTTTAGCGCCGCATCGCGTTCCGGTTGCCGGGCGGGATCCAGTCCGGCCAGTTCATTTTTAAACAGTTCAACCACGTAAGGGTAGCCGTTTTTGGCGCTGGCCATGGCTTTAACCACGTTGCCCGCGTAAACGGGATGGTTGTCGCCGTAAAAACTGATGAACTTGCCGTCTTTCTGGTAAGAGGTCAGCGGCGCGGGTTTGCCGAGCTTGGGCATGGCGTCATCGTGCATCGGCACTAATTCGACCGAATCGCTGTTCCATTCGGGCTGGTAGCGCTGGAAAAACCATTTGTCCATCACAAAGGTGTCCGGATATTCGCTTTGATAAATGGTGTTCGGCGAGGTGCCCGCCGCAACGTATAAGCTGCGCAACGGCACGGTGATATTCTGCCCCGAGTTATTCCAACGTCCGTCTTCCAATGCCAGTTTTTCAAATTCCACCGCGTTCAAGTGCCCGAATTCGTCGGCTTGCGCTGCCAGCGGACTCATGCCTTCAGCCAAGGCGATGCCTTCTTCCAGCGCTTTGGCGATTTCTTCGTGGTTTTGGCGATACGCGGGCGCATCGTTAATGCCTTTGCGGTAAAACAGCGTGACGCCGCCCCACGCTTCGACCAGCGGTTGGAAATCCGGTTGCTCGCCTTCCGCTTCGGCGCGTTGCCGTTCGGCGTGTATGGCTTTGCCGTGGGCCAGGAATTCATCGAGTATGAGGGTTTCTTCCTGATCGTAGCGGCCGCGAACGGATTGCTCGCCATAGGCGTTAACCAGCGTTTCATAACGGTGCAGGATTTTTTCGACCTGCACCGGATAATACGCCATCAATTCGGTTGCGGTATCCATGGCGGTCAAGCCGCCGCCGATAACGCCGGCAGGCAGGCGCACTTGCAGGTTCGCCAGCGAAGAAGCCTTGGC
>Ga0208394_100203_pt1 | contig 25094 bp, 22 predicted proteins | sample LakWasMet58_HOW8_2_FD_183892 | JGI IMG/M metagenome (GOLD analysis project Ga0208394, IMG submission 183892) | Freshwater sediment methanotrophic microbial communities from Lake Washington under simulated oxygen tension - Sediment Metagenome... | ecosystem: Environmental > Aquatic > Freshwater >... | reverse complement strand
ATAGCGAACGTGAACCACCCGATCCCATCCCGAACTCGGAAGTGAAACCGTTTAGCGCCGATGATAGTGTGGCAGTTTGCCATGCGAAAGTAGGGAATCGCCAAGCTCTTAAATCAAAACCCAAGCCTAAACGCTTGGGTTTTTTTTTGCCTGAGATTTCTCTTAAGCGTTGAGTTTAACAACCGTGCTGACTTTGGAAGTGATAAAAAACACAGGTTAAAGTTTAGTGTGTAGGCTTGGCGACAACCTTGCTTATGCACAGATTGAGTATATGGGCAGCAATATAGAAATTCACTTATGCAGACGCGACGTATTCAAAGCATGAAAAATATAACCTATTGATTATTAATATATTAAGTTGTTGTATAAAAATGCTACAATTTGACCTAGAGACAGGGTTTATTGTAATTGAGTAGCGTTAGTTATAGCTTGTACACAGAGTTATCCACAGAAATTGTGGAAAACACTGTAGGTGCTTGATTGTTAAATGGGCACGCTGAAGGTAGCAGAAAAATCAAAAGGTAGCTTTTCAACTCCGCTGATAGGGAAGTTATTGTTGAAAATACCATTTTACGGCCAGCCCGGATTCTATATAGCTGACGGTATTGGACTTGGATAGCAACTTCTAAAGGCGTGGAGTGTTTACGCATGAAAATTAATAATTTCGATCCGGCAAAAACCGGGTTACTACAAGGCGTAAACCTGATCGAAGCCAGTGCCGGTACGGGGAAGACCTATGCCATAGCAATGCTGGTGCTGCGTTTTGTGGTTGAACAGGATGTGCCAATTGATAAGTTATTGGTGGTCACTTTTACCAAGGCTGCAACCGAAGAGCTTAAAGACCGGGTGCGTGCCAGGCTAGCTGAGGCGAGGCGGGCTTTGGACGGACATACTGAAAACATCGACCGCAATATTACCAATTGGCTGAATAGTCTGGATGCAGCGAAAGAACTGATCAAACAGCGTTTGACTGCGGCATTGCTGGATATAGATCAGGCAGGAATATTCACCATCCACGGCTTCTGTCAGCGAGTCTTAAGGGAACATGCGCTGGAAAGCGGGCAATTATTCGATGCTGAATTAACCGGCGATTTGGCGGAGATTAAACAAGCCTGTGCGGATGATTTCTGGCGCAAGCAGATTTACCGACGTTCGGCCTGGGATGTTGAGGTATTAACAGCGGACTTTAAAACCCCGGATGCGTTGCTTGCCAGCGTTGCCGCGTTTCCCGGTAACGGCTTGGAAACTAAAGTTTATCCGGTTTGCGAGAGTCTGGATGCAGCATTAAAAGAATTACGACGATTGGCGGGTTTGGCAAAAGATCAACTGGATAATTGCGCAAATGCTTTACGCAATTGCTTCGCCGACGAAAAATTCAAGACCGGTTATACGGATACTTTTGACTATCACTATGACTCGCTAAGCGCATGGCTGCACGGCACTACCACGCAGATTCCCGATGCCGGGGCATTCGCCTTATTGACCCAAAATGGTTTGATGAATGCCCTAAACGGCAACAAATTCAGGACCAATAAAACTCAATCAGGCGCTCAGCGCAAAGCCGAATATCTAGCTGAATTAGCAATCGACACTGCTGTTTTCGATGCGCTGGCCTCGGCGTTTACACAAATCGCCTTGGTATTACGCAAAACCCTGCTGGGCAGTTTGCGCGAGGAGCTGGATAAACGCTTGCAGCAACTGAATGTGTTGTCGTTCGATGACTTGATCAGTCGTTTGGCGGAGGCCTTGCAAAGCGAAAAAGGCGCACTGCTGACCGCTGAATTGCGACAGCGATTTGAAGTGGCCCTGATCGATGAGTTTCAGGACACCGATGGCAGCCAGTGGTTTATTTTTTCCTCATTATTTGCCGCACCCAGTCAGTATTTATATTTAATCGGCGACCCTAAACAAGCGATCTACAAATTTCGCGGCGCGGATATTTATTCGTATCTGGACGCGCAAAAACAGGCCGAGCATCAGTTTACCTTAGGGCTTAACTGGCGTTCTCACCCGCAGTTGGTCGATGCGGTGAATACGTTGTTTCAACGAGACAGGGCATTTTTTCTGGAGGGCCTGGAGTTTATCAACGTAAAGCCCGCCTTGTCGGCAGATAACGGCGAATTGCATCACGAAGGACGGGCCGTTGCGCCGATGGTGCTGTGGCAGTTACCGGAAAGCGGCAGCAAATCAGGCTACTGGACGGCGGGCAAGGCGGCCGAGGAAATCAGGGTCGCCGTTGTTAATGAAGTCGTCGATTTGCTGACCGGCGGCTTCATTCTGCAACCGGCGAACCGGGCCTTACTGCCCAAAGACATCGCCATCCTGGTAAGAACCAACACCCAGGCCAGAGATTATCAGGCAGCATTGCGACTGGCGGGCGTGCCTTCCGTGTTAAACAGCACGGAGTCGGTTTTTGCCTCGCAGGAAGCGGCCGATTTATACAGCCTGTTGCAGGCCGTGGCTCACCCCGGCGATAGCGGACTGCTCAAACAGGCTTTGACGCTGGACTGGTTCGATTTGGATGGGCAAAAGCTGCATCGGCTGATCAATGACGAGATCGAGCTGGACGCTTGGATGTCGCGTTTCTTAAGCTATTTTCAGGACTGGCAGCAAACCGGCTTGATGGCGATGATGCTGCATTTGTTGACTCAGGAAAAAATCAGGGCCGGTGTATCGAAAACACTGATGGCGGAAAGACAACTGACCAACCTGCATCATCTGATCGAGCTGGTACAACAGGCCGCTGTCGATGAACATCTGGGTATCAATAAAACCCTGGACTGGCTGCGTAGCGCGATTGCCAAGGCGAGCAGCGAGGAAGACCAGCAGTTGCGTCTTGAAAGCGACGACGATGCGGTCAAAATCGTCACCATGCACCGCTCCAAAGGACTGGAATATTCAATCGTATTTTGCCCTTATCTGTGGCAGCGCAGCGATCGTTTACACAGCGAACGGCTGTTGATTAGATGCCATGAAAACGGCCGGACCATAGTCGATTTGGGTTCCGATGATTTCGAACGCCGCCGCGAAATGGCCTTAAACGAAGAACTGGCCGAGGATTTGCGGGTATTTTACGTGGCGGTCACCCGTGCCAAATACCGCTGTTATATTGCCTGGGGCGATGTGCGTTCTCAGGATACGGCGAATGATTCGTCGATGGCTTGGTTGCTTGAATTTGCGGAGGCCGATTTTTCCAAGCAACAGGCAAGACTGCAAGCCTTTCAGGATCAAGTCGGGCAGGCATTTGCTTACCGCTTGCTGGACGTGCCCTTAGCGTTAAACGGCAGCTATCAAAAAACGGTTGCACTCACCCAAATGCAGGCAAAAAAGCGTAAAAGATCGCTATATACCAGTTGGCAAATGAGTAGCTATACGGCCTTGTCGGCATTAAGCCGGCACGATGCGCCGGAACTGCCGGAAGACAAGGCGGGAGAGCAAACGCTTGTTGCCAGGCCCGAGCCCGGCAGCGCAGCGCTTGAATTGCCCAAAGGTGCGCATACCGGTAATGTCGTGCATGACCTGTTGGAAAACCATGCGTTCATCGACTTGGCCCAGCGCAAGGACATTGCCACGCAGCGGGACAAGGCTTGTCAACGCTATGGCTTAAAACTGGAACGGCCGGAACTGCTGGATGAGCTGTTGCAGGCCGTGGTCGCAACGCCGCTGTCCGAGACGAATGTCGATTTTTGCCTGATGAATCTGGCGGAAAATCAGTGCCTAAAGGAAATGCCGTTTTACTTATCCATGCAAACGATGGACGCCGCACAGATCAATCATATTTTGCGCGACACACCCGCTTTCCAGCCATTGACCGCCAAGCAGATGTGCGGTTATCTGACCGGGTTTATCGATCTCATTTGTGCGATTCCGGATTCCGGAACGAGGCGTTATTATGTGATGGATTATAAAACCAACGGCCTGCAAGATTACAGTCCAGACAGCTTAACCCATGCGATGCGCGAACATAACTACGGCCTGCAATACTGGATTTACACCGTCGTGCTGCATCGTTACTTGCAAACGCGCTTGCCGGATTACGACTATGAGACCCATTTTGGCGGCGTACGTTATTTGTTCGTGCGCGGCATGCAACCGGATCAGCCTATGAGCGGCGTTTATCAGGACCGGCCCGACGTGGAACGGGTTGAAGCGTTGGCGGCATTGTTTGGGGGGACTCTGTGATGGAGAATTTGGAGGCGCAAACCGAACCAAGATCATTCAGCCGTTTGGATATTGCCTTTGCCCGATTCCTTAGCCAGCGCACCGGTTTCGACGCGATGCAAAAACAGGCCTTCGAAACTATCGCGATGACGGCGTCTTATGAGCAAAACCAAGGCCACAGCTGCATACAAATAGACGATAAAGCGAGAGCATTGCTACTTGCCTCCGGGTTGGTAGAGCCGAACCCCGAAAGCCAAGCCGATCCCTTACCCCTGGTTATCGAGCAGGATCGTCTGTATTTGCACCGTTACTGGAATTATGAAAACCGGCTGGCGATGCAGATCAAGGCAATGACCCGAGTCGAGCATCCGATTGAAAAACTCGACGCCCTGCTGGGTCGCTATTTCGATATGAGCGATGAAACCGACGACCAGCGCGAAGCGGCAAAAATGGCGGCCAAACAGTCGTTCAGCATCATCACCGGCGGGCCGGGAACCGGAAAAACATTTACCGTCGTTAAGATACTGGCGTTGTTGCAGGAATTGGCCGAACAACCGCTGCACATCGCCTTGGCTGCGCCGACCGGGAAGGCGGCTATGCGTCTTCAGGAATCGATAGGTTTGAGCAAGGCGAAGCTGCCGTGTTCGGAGGCGATAAAAAACCGCATTCCGGAAACAGTAACCACCCTGCATCGCCTGCTGGGCGCTTTGCCGCCCTCGCCGTATTTTCGGCATAATGCAGACAAGCCGCTGGTGCATGATCTGGTCGTGGTTGACGAAGCGTCCATGGTCGATCTGGCACTGATGAGCAAGCTGCTTGACGCCTTAAAACCCGGCGCGCGCTTAATCTTGCTGGGCGACAAGGACCAGCTGGCTTCGGTCGAATCCGGCGCGGTGCTAGCCGATTTAGCGATGGCCGAGGCCCTGCAAAACAACGTCTACACCTTAAAGAAATCGCACCGTTTCGGCGGCGCTATAAAAGAACTGGCCGAGGCGGTCAACTTTCAGCAGGATGAGCTGGCTTGGCAGATTTTAAGCGGCGGTAGAGACGGTGCGGTGCAATGTCTCGATGAAGATTTAATCGATTACGTCGCCGCACAGCAAGTGGATTACTTGCAGCTGATTAAAGCCGATGCCGAATTTGAGCGAATTTTCCAGGCGTTCAGCCGCTTTCAGGTGTTGTGTTCCAACCGGCAGGGAAAAAACAGCGTTGCCGACATCAATGACCGGGTTGAACAAAAACTGGCCGAGCAACAGCGCATCGATTTGTCCGGTTTGTGGTATCCGGGGCGGCCGGTCATGGTCACGCAAAACAACCCGGCGTTGCATCTTTATAACGGCGATATTGGCATCTGCATGCCGGACAGTTTTTCCGCAGGGAAGGTGATGGTGTTTTTCCAGCGCGCCGACGGCAGCGTCAAAAAATACCTGCCTGCGCGCGTGCCGCATTGCGAAACCGTTTTTGCGATGACCATCCATAAAAGCCAGGGGTCGGAATTCGAGGAAGTGTTAATCGTCCTGCCCGAAGCTATCAACCCCGTACTAACCAAAGAGCTGTTGTACACCGCAATTACCCGAGCCAAGAAAACTATCAAGTTGAATGCCGGCGAGGTTGTATTTATTGCGACAGTCAGGCAGAAAATCGATAGGGTTACTGGGTTGGTTGATAAGTTTAAGATTTGAAATGGGTACTTCTTGTCATCACGAAGACAAGAAGAAAAATACCTAAAGCAGTGGGCTGCCATTTTTTAAGTTAATTCTAAAATAATTTTGGTTGTATATTACTTGAGCGTGAATTTATTCGCGCTGAGTCCGTAGGCTGGGATACTGTATGCATCTCAGCATATTTTTTTTAAAACAAGGTCGGTTTGATGAGCAAGATTTGCATGACTGATTTTTATCCCATTATTCCGCTCGCGGACAATGCCCCTGAATTACCGGAGCAACAAGGCAATAAAACGAAATATTGGTTACACATAGATAATCGGCTTTTTTTATTTAAAATTGGTCGGCCACACACAGGCGAAAACTGGGCAGAAAAAGTTGTTTGTGAGTTATGCTCATTATTAGGATTGCCTCATGCCCATTATGAGCTTGCCGTATGGATGAACCAACAAGGGATTCTTTCGGAAACAATTGTGCCGCATGGTGGCCGTCTAGTGATGGGCAATGAATTGTTAGCGGAAATTCACAGCACTTATCCAGAGCAGCAACGACGTGGGGTACAAGACCATACTATAGGGCGAATTGTTGCCCTATTGAGTAGCCCGGATATTTTGTTGCCCATGAATTGGCAACCGCCAAGTGATGTCATACAAAATGCAGTTGATGTTTTTTTGGGGTATTTATTACTGGATACATGGATTGCCAATCAAGACCGCCATCATGAAAACTGGGGCGTAATACGCTATGGTGAAATCTATTTAGCTCCGACCTACGATCATGCTGCTTCGATGGGACAAAATGAGAGTGATGTCAAACGCCAAGAGCTGTTGACAACGCGAGACCGAGGGCGACATATCAGCAGCTATATAAAAAAAGCCCGTTCAGCGATTTATTTAAATAAATCTGAACAAAAACCATTGCATACCTTAGATGCTTTTTGGCAACTTGCGAGTAAAAGACCGGAGTCGGCAAAACTATGGTTACAACGATTAAGCGACATCTCTCCTGAACAGTGTCAAAATGTCTTTAACAAAATACCGCCGTCTGAAATCAGCGAAACGGCAATTGAATTCGCTATGAAATTATTAGAATTAAACAAAAAAAGATTACTGGAGGTAAAGCCATGAAAGCCCTTTATATCGCTTGGCAAGACCCAGAGACGCGTCTTTGGCATACTGTGGGGCAATTGACACGAGAAAAAGGCTTATACATGTTCGCCTATACTCAAGGCGCCTTAGTGTCACCACGCTTTAAATATTTAGGCAGAATGCTGGATTTACATAAAAACTACTATTCTCACGAATTATTTCCGCTGTTTGCCAACCGCGTGCTAAATAGTTCGCGTCCGGAATATCCTGATTATGTGCGTTGGTTAGCCCTGAACCCGGCTACAGAAAGTGACCCCATGCAATTACTGGCCCGTTCCGGCGGGATTCGAGCGACCGATGAATTATGCGTTTATCCCCATCCTGAAATCAACGATCAAGGAGAAATGGAATTGTTTTTTCTCAGTCACGGTTTGCGTCATCTTGAGCAGGTAAGCTTACAACGTATCGAACGGCTGCAAAGTGGCGACCGGATTGTATTAAGGCGGGAAGATAATAACGAACATGACTGTTTTGCTTTGGTGCTGGAAACCGGCGAGGCTATCAAAGTTGGGTATTGCCCACGTTATTTGAATCGGGATTTGCGCAGGGTGATGGAAAAAACCGCAGTACAACTGACAGTAGAGCGTTTAAACCATGATGCACCGGTTCAATTTCGGTTGCTGTGCAAGGCCGTTTTTAAGCTGCCGCAAGGATTTCAATTGTTTGAGGATGATGAATATCAGCCTTTAGATAAGGAAGCGGTTGCGGCGTAATTTTGGAAGTTTAATTTGCGATACGATTACGAACAAGCCGTTGAATTATTGGTTCGCTATGCGCTCTAACGGGTCAGGAAAAAATCCGTTTGGAACGGATTTGCATTAACCCGAACGGCTCCGGGCAGGATAGGCCTGAGTGAATCCCGGCCGGAGTGACGATTCTGGGGCAAATTGGTGTAAACGTTGAGCGCTTCCAGCGTGGTAACGGACGCAATGCAAAACATCGCGTCCTTCGCGGTTTTATGTTTTAAATTGATGTGCGTCGGAAACGCCAGTTCTCGCCACCGTTCGAACTGGCTGAAATCCTTCTTATCCCTTCATCTTCTTTTCCAATTCTTCCTGGGTCAAATGCCGCACATCTTCGCCTTTGACCATGTAAATCAAATGCTCGCAGACATTACAGGCATGATCTCCGATTCTTTCCAACGAGCGGGCAATCCACAGTACATCAAGCATCCGGGTAATATTTCTCGGGTCTTCCATCATCCGGGTAATCAGCTGCCGGATAATGCTGGCGTATTCACGATCGACATTTTCATCCAAACCGGTAATCGTGGTTACGTCCTCTACATTCATGCGGGCAAATACGTCCAGGGCGCCGTGCAGCATCTCTTGGACTAATTCCGCCATGTGTTCCAATTCATAATATTGGTCGTGTTTATTGTCGGCACTCGACAATTGTATGGCCATCTCGGCGATGCGTTCAGCCAAGTCGCCGACCCGCTCAAGCTCATTGATAACCTTGATTACGGTAATTAACAATCTTAAATCGAATGCCGCAGGTTGCCGTAGCGCAAAAATCTGCATGCATTCCTGATCGATAGCCATTTCCAACGCGTCGACCTGATTATCCTGTTTGATGACCAGTTCGGCCATTTCCACGTCACCGGTCGAAAAAGCCGTTACCGCCAGCTCGATCTGTTGTTCAACAAGCCCGCCCATGGTTAAAACTTTATTACGCACATCTTCCAATTCTTTATTGAACTGGCCTGATATATGTTGCCCTATTTTTGTGTTGTCCATTGCTTGCTCCAATTAGCCGTAGCGACCGGTGATGTAGTCTTCGGTTTGTTTTTTTCGAGGATTGGTAAATAACTCGCTGGTCGTACCCATCTCGATCAATTCACCCATAAACATAAATGCCGTGTAGTCGGAAACTCGAGCGGCCTGCTGCATGTTGTGCGTTACTATAACGATGGTATATTTTTCTTTCAGCTCATTGATCAGTTCTTCAATTTTTAAGGTTGAAATAGGATCCAGTGCAGAAGCCGGTTCATCAAGCAACAACACTTCAGGCTCTATCGCAATCGCTCTGGCAATGACCAGACGCTGCTGCTGCCCGCCCGACAAGCCTAGGGCGTTATCATTCAAGCGGTCTTTCACTTCATCCCACAGCGCTGCGCCGCGTAATGAGTTTTCAACGGTTTCCTCCAGGATCCGTTTGTCATTGATGCCTTGAATTCTAAGACCGTAAGTGACGTTCTCGAAGATAGACTTGGGGAAAGGATTAGGTTTTTGAAACACCATGCCGACGCGTCTGCGTAAAGCGGCGACATTGACGGTCTTATCGTAAATATTGTCATTATCCAGCAGTATCTTGCCTTCGATGGTCACGTTATCAACCAGGTCGTTCATCCGGTTAATACAGCGCAGCAGTGTCGATTTGCCGCAGCCGCTGGGGCCGATATAAGCGGTTACCTTTTTCTTGGCCATTTCCATATTAACGCCATGTAAGGCCTGTTTCTCTCCGTAGAAAAGATTTAAATTTTCTACTTTGATGCAGGTTTCATTTTGTTCGCCCGTGCCTTTCTGACTGCGTAAAATTGAACTTACATCAATGGCATGTGTGCGTGTGTGTTGTGCTGTCATTTCTTTAACCTTCCAGTGCCCGGTATTTTTCTCGCAGATGATTCCTGATTAAAATGGCTGATAAATTCAACCCAACAATGACCAGTACCAACAATAATGATGTTGCATAAACTAAGGGTCTCGCCGCCTCAACATTGGGGCTTTGAAAGCCGACATCATAGATATGAAATCCTAAATGCATAAATTTTCTGTCTAAATGCAAAAACGGATAGTTGCCGTCCAGCGGCAAGGTGGGCGCCAGTTTAACCACGCCCACCAGCATTAACGGAGCTACTTCGCCCGCCGCCCGCGCCACAGCCAGAATCAATCCGGTCATCATGGCAGGGCTGGCCATCGGCAATACCGTTAACCACAAGGTTTCCAGCTTAGTTGCGCCCAACGCCAGACTGCCTTCGCGTATAGACCTGGGGATGCGCGCCAAGCCTTCTTCGGTTGAAACAATGACCACCGGCAAGGTCAACAAAGCCAGCGTGATTGAAGCCCACAACAGCCCCGGCGTACCGTAGACCGGGGCAGGCGCCGCTTCAGGAAAAAACAGCTGATCGATGTTGCCGCCCAGTATATAGACAAAAAAGCCCAAGCCGAATACGCCGTAAACAATGGAAGGTACGCCAGCCAGATTGTTGACTGAAATCCTGATTAAGCGGGTGATAAAGCCCTGTTTTGCATATTCCCGCAAATACACCGCCGCAATAACGCCAAACGGAGTCACGATAATCGACATCATCAGCACCATCATGACCGTACCGAAAATAGCCGGAAAAATCCCGCCTTCAGTATTAGCTTCACGCGGTTCGTCGGTTAAAAACTCAACCACCTTAACGCCATAATGCACGATTTTATCGAACACGTTCATGGTGTTCGGTTGGAAAACCTTGACTACTTTATTCAAGGGAATTTCGACTTCGCTGCCGCTTTCGGTTTGCGCAACCAGGCTATCCCGCCTTATTTGTTGATACAGCTCATTTAATTGCGCTTGATACTTTTTATACTCAACTTCCAGCTCGGCTTTTTCAGCGGCTAACCGTTGTTCTTCGGTCGTATCCCAGAGATTTTCCAGTTGCAGCTTTTTTTGCTCAAGCCTTAATTGTTCCAGGCTGTAGTTGATAGCGCCGACTTCCTTTTTTTCCAGACGGGCTATTTCCTTAAAAAGGCTTAACGCCTTATCCAGTCTGGCCTGAACAGCAGGCCAAGCTTGGCTTCCTTCGGCGATAATCTTGCCGTTTTCCTTGACCGCAACCAGTCGACCGTAAAAATTACCCCATTCCCGGCGCTCCACCACCATCAGCTCGGCAGGAGACTGGTACTGTTTGATATTGCGTTCCAATATCCAGCGAAAATCGGTGCCGGTAATATCCCGGTTGCCGGCTTTAATCAGGTATTGCACCAAGGTATCTTCATCATCGGCCATGGCATAGCCGGTCGATTTAGCCATCGTAGCCGGGGTGATACTGGTATCGACATGTTCACCGATAAGTGTCTGAATTTCACCGTTCGGTTCCTGATAGCTGAACTGTACAACTTCGGACGGCCAGAAGTGGCCGGCGCCTCGTACTAAAATCAAGCCCAACACGCCAACCACCATAATAAGGCAGGCGCTGACCGCCGCCGCGTTGAGCCATACCCAGGGAGTACCGCTTTTAAACCATAATCTGATCATAATGAGCTATATTTTTCACGTAGGCGCTGACGAATGACTTCGGCCAGCGTATTAAAAACAAAGGTAAACATAAACAACACCAGAGCCGCTAAAAACAACACCCGGTAATGCGTACTGTCTACTTCCGATTCAGGCATTTCCACAGCGATATTGGCCGCCAGGGTACGCAACCCCTGAAAAACGCTTAAATCCATCACCGGGGTATTGCCTGTTGCCATTAACACAATCATGGTTTCTCCGACCGCCCGGCCGAAACCGATCATCACAGCGGAAAAGATGCCCGGACTTGCGGTTAACAGCACAACCCTGACCATGGTTTGCCAGGGCGTCGCTCCCAGCGCCAGAGAACCCACGGTCAAATGTTTAGGTACGCTGAAAATGGCATCCTCGGCAATTGAAAAAATGGTCGGGATAACCGCAAAGCCCATCGCCACGCCGACCACCAGGGCATTGCGTTGGTCGTAGCCTATGCCCAATTCAGCCTTAAACCAGTCGCGCAAGGTGCCGTGAAACAAAAACGCTTCTAAAGGAACGCTCACCTTAAAGGCAAACCAGCCGCTCAGTAAAATGACCGGGATCAATATAGCGGCGTCCCAGCCTTCCGAAAGATTATGAGCAATGGTCTTGGGTACAAATTGCCAGGCAAAGGCAAACAGCATGACGCCGACAGGAACAATCATCAGCATTGCAAACAGCCCGGCCAGATGCTCTTCCATAAACGGAGCCAGCCAAAGACCGGCAAGAAATCCCAAAATAACCGTCGGCAACGCGCCCATGATTTCAATGGAGGGTTTTACATATTGCCGCATGCGCGGAGCCATAAAATAAGCGGTGTAAATCGCGCCCATCAGCGCCAGCGGCATGGCCACCAGCATGGCATAAAACGCCGCCTTCAGGGTGCCGAAAACCAACGGCGTTAAACTGTATTTAGGTTCAAAATCACTATTTGCCGAAGAAGACTGCCAAATGTAATCGGGCTTTGGATAGCTCTCATACCAGACTTTCTGCCAAAGCGATTTGATAGAAACCTCGGGATGCTCGTTATCGATACGCCAGAAATGCATTTTGCCGTCCGCCGACTGCACCAGCAAGGCATTAGCTCTCGGCGACAAAACCGCTGCCGTTGGCAAGGCGTCGCTTACCCGCTCTTTAATCATTTCCCGTTCAGCGGTTGAGTGATAAATACCCACGATCCCGTCGGCATCAGTGGTCATAAAGCCTTTGCGGCGCTGCTCGGCATTGATCGCAACGACTGCTTTATCGGACACTTTAAATGACCGGATTTTTTGCATGGCGGGACGGTTCAACTTGTCTTTAACCATGCTCCACTGTGAAACCAAGCCGCTGGAATCGCCTATCATCAGCGAAAGGTCGCCGTTTAAAAAAGTCACGCTGGTGATTTTTTGTCCGGCATCGACCACATTCTGTTGCTGCCTGATAGCCGGACTGCTCTTGTCGCTAATGTCGAAAAAGCCCAACTGTCCGTCATTGCTGATCAGGTACAAATTGGCCTCGTCTTTGTCGATTAGAATATCCGCAATACCTGCCGCCGACTGTTCCAGAACTGAATCGGTACGCGTTAAGGCGGCCTCGTCGGCAAATAACGATTGTTCTTTTTGAAAGTTGATTAAGCGGACTTTGCCCGGACCCTGTGCGGTATCCGCCGTTTTTACGACTATCGTCGTGCCGTCCTCGCCGACTTTAACCGCGATTTTCTCCAACGCTGCGCCGGAGTCGTCCAGCACCAAAGGTTGTTCGCCTAATGGGTATTTAAGCGATGGCGTAATCACCCGCACATTGTTTGGATAAGTGACTTTGTATTGATATTTAGCAATGATCGCCCGGCCATCGGATAAACCGTAAATGACTGCGCCTTCATTGATAGGGCTGCCCTGAGCAAAGCTGGCGATATGCGCGCCTTCAGGTATTGCTACGGGCTGCGACAATACGGTTTTACCGGAAGCCGCCTCAAAAAATACCACCTGTCCGCTGTCGGTAAACCGGGCGGCCAGCTCATTTTGTTCTTCCATCTCCAGCAGCAAGGTGTTGCCTAACGCCTGTTCCGGCACGGCATAGTCACTGACCGATTCCGCAGTAGCCGATATAAACAGGGGATAAACCACATACAGCAAATAAAAGAAAATCAGCACGATGGCGACGATCACGCCCAGACCGCCGGCCACTACGCCATAGCGTGCCAATGCGTCTTTAATCAGCCGCCAGCGCTGATGGTATTCACCGGAACTGATTCTTATGGATGGGGGTTGTTTGATGGATGTATTTATTTCTGACATGCTGAAGATACTAGAAATTAAATGTAGCTATGATATAACAAAAAAACAAAAAAAACGGCCAAGATTCACGAAGCAAATCTTAGCCGTTTTCTTGTCCGATGCGCCTTTATGTCCTGAGGGGGAAGATAACAACACATTAAACCCAACATCCCTGTTTGTGCGTCCCTGCGCAATACTAAATCCTTTTATTTCAATGTAGCCAGTACCTTATCGACAACTTTCGCAGGCAGAGGGATATAGCCGTCTTTGATAACCACTTGCTGACCGGTTTTGGATAAGACCATTTTGATAAATTCATTGTCTAACGGCGCCATCGGTTGGTTTGGCTTCTTGTTGACATAAATATACAAGTAGCGCGTCAAAGGATAAGTGCCTGCGATTGCATTTTCAGGCGTTGCTTCAACAAAAGTTTTGCTGCCTTTCTTTGCCAAAGGCACCATCTTAACGCCCGATGTCGTATAACCCATGCCGGAGTAACCGATACCGTTAACCGATGAAGTGACTGATTGGACAACGGATGCCGAACCGGGTTGCTCGTTTACGTTGTTTTTGAAGTCGCCCTTGCATAAAGCGTGTTCTTTAAAATAACCGTAAGTGCCGGAAACCGAGTTACGTCCGTATAACTGAATGCTTTTTGAGCCCCAAGCGGCAACGCCTGCGTCGCCCCATGATTCAATACTCTTTTCGCCGCCGCATTTATTGGTTGACGAGAAAATCGCATCAACCTGTTCCATGGTTAAGCCCTTAACCGGGTTGTCCTTGTTGACAAGAACCGCCAACGCATCGACAGCTACCGGAATAGCGGTTGGCTTGTAGCCGTATTTATCTTCGAAGGCTTCAAGTTCGTCATCCTTCATTTCGCGACTCATAGGGCCCAGGTTTGATGTGCCTTCAGTCAGCGCAGGAGGCGCAGTAGAAGAACCCGCAGCCTGAATTTGGATGTTTACGTTAGGATAAGCGCGGTTGAATTCTTCAGCCCATAATGTCATCAGGTTGGCCAGGGTATCGGAACCGACGCTGGACAGGTTGCCGGAAATGCCGCTGGCTTTTTGATATTCGGGAACACCGGCGTCAACGGTTTGCACAGCGCCTGCAACGCCGCTGGTTAATGCCGCGATACCAAAACCCATCGCAGTCACTAACGATTTAGTTTTAAAAGATAATTTCATCGTAAACTCTCAAAATAATTTAAAGTGGGACTATTATGAAAATAGAATGTGACAAGAATATTACAGTATCGTTTTTTTTGCTATGCTTAGGTTCCGGCGCAAAATAGCGGCTGACAAGCCGCTATTTTGCCGGTCGATTCATATACACGTGTCATTAAATGTTAATACTAAGCTGTTATGCTTGAGGGTTTATTAATCAAATTAATTCTGAACTCACACTCCTTAATGAATATGTCCTTACAATTTGAATGTCCCGTTAATTTAACGGCTGAAGATTTTATCGTCAAATTAAGCCATGAGCTGGACGCCCAGCCGGCTTCAAGGCATTCTTCCTGTACAACCTATTACGACAGCTTTGATTGGCGTTTGTACTCGAACGACATCAGTTGCGAGTTTAACCAAACCAAACCCTCGTCATCCTTAACATTAAGATCAATTAAAAGCGGTGCGGCTATTGCCGACGCAGCGCTTAATAAAGTTCCTGTATTCAGCAAAGAATTCGAGCCGGGCATCATGCGCGACATCCTGGCACCGTTGTTGGAAATGCGCGCATTATTGCCGGTTTGCGCACTGAATTATCAGACTTACCATATCAACATTATTAATAAAGATGAAAAAACCATAGCGCGGCTGGTGCTCGAAGAGTACGGCGAATTCAATAACCGTGTTTTGCTGCAACCGATCAGGGGCTACGATAAGGCTGCTGAACAGGTTGTTGAAATATTAACCGCAACATTGGGCTTAACAGTCGCCGATAAACCCGTTTTGCTCGCGGCGTTGCAGGTTCAGGGACGCAAGCCTAAAGATTACTCATCAAAGCTGAATATCAACCTGGACCCTGACATGCGCGCCGATATTGCCGGCAAATACATCTACAGCCACCTGCTAAAAGCCGTTAAAGCCAACGAGCAGGGTACGATTGCCGATACCGATAGCGAGTTTTTGCATGACTTTAGAGTCGCGGTCAGAAGAACCCGCGCGGGACTCAGCCAGATTAAAGGCATACTGCCCGCTAACATCAGCGCATACTATGCCGACTTTTTTTCCTGGCTGGGGCAGATCACCGGGCCAACGCGGGACTTGGATGTTTATCTGCTGAATTTTGAACGTTACAAAAGCAGCCTGCCTGATTCAATCCGTGAAGACCTTAATCCCTTATATGATTTTTTACTCGTCAAGCAGCAAAAAGCCCGGAAGGAGCTGGCAAAAAAACTGCAATCCCCCAGGTATCTGACTACACTGGCTGAATGGGAACAATATCTCAAAGAACCCTCATACCAAAAACCGCTGGAACAAAATGCCAAACTGACTATTAAAGAATTGGCAGACCGGCGAATATGGAAAACTTTTAACCGCGTGTTGGAAGAGGGTAATGCCATTACCGACTTATCGCCGAGCGAGGCATTACATGACTTAAGAAAGTCATGTAAAAAACTGCGTTATTTGATGGAGTTTTTCCAAAGCCTTTATCCTGAGCATCAAATAAAATGCCTGATTAAAAGCCTGAAAGAACTTCAGGAAGTATTGGGCGACTTTCAGGATTATGCCGTTCAAGAGCATAATCTAAAACTGTTCAGCGAAGAAATGATAGCGCTTAACACTCACGCCAATACCTTTTTAGCCATGGGCGTATTGGTGCAGGACCTTGACGCCCATAGATGCCGCGCCCGCCAAGACTTCGCATCGAAATTTGAAGACTTTAAACAGCAAGAAAACCGGTCGGCTTTTCAATCGCTTTTCGCGCCGTCAAAGCCTCACCGCCGCGGGCATTAAGTGTGTGGAATACATCTAATCGATATTATTGTATTATTTATCTTCAGCAGGTGCGGATAGGGAAGCTAAGCGCTGCGGCTAAAGACCGCATGGACGCGTCGAATATCGAAATTGAATGTCGGAATAATCGTTTTTTAAACTTACGCCTAATTAAACTATAAGGATTAAGCATCATGAGTAAATTCAAGTTGATAATAGGTTTTTTATTGACAATGTTGATTGCCGGTTGTGCCGGAAGCTCTACCTATGAAAGCACTGGAGAATACCTGGATGATTCTGTCCTGACGACCAAGGTCAAGACTTCGATATTGGGGGATTCCAGGCTTAAACTGTTACAAATCAACGTTGAAACTTTTAAGGGCGTCGTACAGCTAAGCGGATTTGTCGATTCCGCCAGTGCCGCAGCCAGAGCGGTGGAGCTGGCAAGAACGGTTAAAGGCGTCAAAACGGTTAATAACAGCTTAATTGTCAAGTAACCGCGACGGTACAATCCACACGGATGTGGCGAAGGCCGGGATGGCCCGTAGTAAAGAGCCGACAGTGCCGTAGCACTCGCGGTATATGATCGGTAAAGGTTCCAGCGCCGCTTAAAGCGCCTACTGCGGCAACTTATTTTGCCCTACAGTCGTAATAGGACTGACATCAGGCTAACGCCAGCTCATGCTCATCTAATCCAAATTGTCTTATAACGATCGGGTTAAGGTCTTCGGACTGTTGATCTGTCTTGGCTTCCTCCATGCAGTCGTCGTTTTGCGCATACAGCAAACTCATAATTTCAGGGCTTAACGCAAAGTCAAAGCTGACGTTAAGCTCGTCGAATTCGGTATCCGACACCGCCAAAAACTGCTGCGCCTTGGATACTAGCCAATTGATAATCATCAAAATACCTTTTTGTATTGTTAAATTCCGACCGATTATGCAACACCACAATTAAAGTTATATGACAGGTAGGTGACAAGAGTGTGACATTAAAGCTTCTGCGTCTTTCGAAGCAAGCAGGACGGGGCATGTTGTTCCGTTCGAAATGTTGCAAGGTTAGACCTTCCAGGTTTTAAAAACCTGGAAGGTCTGCATATCGGCATGTGACAAGTCCTCAGATACTTATATTTAACGACGGGCGCTTCGCGAGGGAACGATAAGTTCAGGTTTTGGGTCGTTATTGCCGACCCAATGCTTAAGAATTGAACACCTAGTCCAGCATTCCCGCTTGAATAATGAAATCCTCAACCGCGTTAAGACCTTCTTTGGTCTTCAAATTGGTAAACACAAACGGCCGCTCCCCGCGCATCTTACGCGCATCGCGATCCATGACTTCCAGCGACGCACCGACATAAGGGGCCAAATCGATCTTGTTGATGACCAATAAGTCCGAGCGGGTAATGCCCGGTCCGCCTTTGCGCGGTATCTTGTCGCCGGCCGAAACGTCAATCACGTAAATAGTCAGGTCGGCCAGTTCGGGGCTGAATGTGGCGCTGAGATTGTCGCCGCCGCTTTCGACCATGATAAAGTCGAGATTTTCAAACTTCATGCTTAACTCATCCACTGCCGCCAGATTCATCGACGCATCCTCCCGAATCGCGGTATGCGGGCAACCGCCGGTTTCGACGCCCAAGATGCGTTCCTCCGGCAGCGCCTGGCTGCGAATCAAAAACTGTTGGTCTTCCTTGGTATAAATGTCGTTGGTCACCACGCCGATTTCAAAATTGTCGCGCATTTGCTTGCATAACGCGTCGACCAAAGCCGTTTTTCCGGAACCGACCGGACCGCCGATGCCTACTCTTAATATTTGTTTAGCACTCATACACTCTCTCAAGAACGAAATAATCGGGAATACTGCATTTCATGTCGGCTGCTGGCCAAGGCCAAGCCGAACGCGCTGCCGCCGATGTCATGATCGGCAATAGCGAGCGCCTCGTCGGCTAAAGCCGGTATCTTAGCGGACAACCCGGTCAATAATCGCTGTCCCGCCACTTGTCCAAGCGGCATCAGCTTGACCGCGCATAACACTTGGTTTTCCAACCAGCTCCACAAATAGCCGATTGCTGTTTCGCGTTTGGGCACGCCCCAGTTTACAGCGGCAAAAGCGAAGATTGTAGCCAACGTGGTTTCGGGCTTGCGTATCCAGGGCTGCATGCCAGCTATGTCCAATGAATCCAGCAAGCGTGCCAAGGCTTGGCCGGTGTGCCGGTCTTCGGCCCTCAATTCGGAAGTTTCCCGGCACGCAAGCAGCATTCCGCTCCAATATTCAACTTTTTCAATATCTCCGCATTCCCAGGCGTCGTAAAGCCGCGCCAGAATCGGCAAATCGATGCGCGTCAAACAAAGGGTCATCAAGCCGTTAAGCCATTCATCGGCATCGCTTGCATTGCTGATCCAGCCGTCGTCGACCGCCCGTTCCAGGCCCTGCGAATAACAGTACATGCCTATCGGCAGACTGGGGCTGACCAGTTGCAGCAAACGCAATAAGGCCAGATCAGTGACCATGGCCGTGATACGCGCCTTGCTCCGGCTCGAAAGGCAGCACTTCATGGGTAACCGTCAAGCCCAGCCCTTCCAGCATATGATCCAGCACATGATCGGTCAGGAAGCGAAGCTCGCCCGGCAAAATCTGCAAGGCGATATGTCGGTTGCCCAGATGATAACAAGCCTTGGCAAAGTGCAGTGCGTCGTCGGTGCGCACTACCGATAGCGACTCCGGCGCCGCATCGACCAACACCCGGTAATGGTCGGGGCCGGTCAGCACCGAGCCCTTACGCAACACTTGGCCGCGCGGTAAAAAAAGTCCGATTTTGGTGCCGCTGTCGGTTTTAAGCAGCAGGCGGCTTTTTTGGCGAGATTCATACGGCAGCGTGACCACGTCGTCGGTAGCGGTCTCCTGCGGAGCCAGTTCAGTCAGTTTCAGCATAATCAAAACAAAAAATAACGTTGAGCAAAAGGCAGCACATCGGCCGGTTCGCAAGTCAGCAGCAGGCCGTCGGCGCGGACCGAATAAGTTTGCGGATCGACTTCGATATGCGGTTGGTAGTGGTTATGGATCAAATCCTTCTTGCCGATGCTGCGGGTATTCGCGACCACGCCGATTCTTTTGTTAAGCCCTAACGTTCTTGCAACATCGGACTCGACCGCGACTTTAGGCAAAAAGAACATCGAAGTCGCCGAAGCGGTTTTCCCGAACGCACCGAACATCGGCCGGTAATGCACCGGTTGCGGCGTTGGAATCGAAGCGTTCGGGTCGCCCATCGGCGCGGCGGCAATAAACCCGCCTTTGAGAATCAGGCTGGGTTTGACTGCGAAAAAAGCCGGGTTCCACAACACCAAGTCGGCCAGCTTGCCGACTTCGACCGAACCGACTTCGTGCGCGATGCCGTGGCTGATAGCCGGATTAATCGTGTACTTGGCGATATAACGCTTGATGCGGAAATTGTCGTTACGCGAAGAATCTTCCGACAAACTGCCGCGTTGCACCTTCATTTTATGCGCGGTCTGCCAAGTGCGGATAATGACTTCGCCGACCCGGCCCATCGCCTGCGAATCCGAAGAAATCATCGAAAACGCGCCCAAGTCATGCAAAATATCCTCGGCGGCGATAGTTTCGCGGCGAATTCGCGATTCGGCAAACGCCACATCTTCGGCAATGCTTGGGTCAAGGTGATGGCACACCATCAGCATGTCCAGATGCTCGTCTACGGTATTGATCGTATAAGGCCGGGTCGGATTGGTTGATGACGGCAGCACGTTTGCCTCGCCGCAAGCCCTGATAATATCCGGCGCATGGCCGCCGCCCGCGCCTTCGGTATGGTAAGTGTGAATCGTGCGGCCTTTGAACGCGGCAAAGGTATCTTCGACAAAGCCGGATTCGTTCAGAGTGTCGGTATGAATCGCGACCTGCACATCGAAGCGGTCGGCCACCGAAAGACAGCAATCGATAGCCGCCGGTGTCGTGCCCCAGTCTTCATGCAGCTTCAAGCCCATCGCCCCGGCGCGAACCTGTTCTTCCAACGCAACCGGAAGGCTCGCGTTGCCTTTGCCGAGCAAGCCGAAATTCATCGGAAACCCGTCCAGCGATTGCAGCATGCTGTGAATATTCCACGGCCCCGGCGTGCAGGTCGTCGCATTGGTGCCGGTCGCGGGGCCGGTGCCGCCGCCGATCATCGTGGTTACGCCGGACATCAATGCTTCATCGATTTGCTGCGGACAGATGAAATGGATATGCGCGTCGATGCCGCCGGCGGTCAGGATTTGTCCTTCACCGGCGATAATTTCGGTGCCGGGGCCGATCACGATATCGACGCCTTGTTGCGTATCGGGATTTCCGGCCTTGCCGATGCCCGCAATGCGGCCGTTTTTGATGCCGACATCGGCTTTGATAATGCCCCAATGGTCGACGATCAGTGCATTGGTGATCACCAAATCCATCGCCACCGTGGAATCGACTTGGCTTTGGCCCATGCCGTCGCGGATGACCTTGCCGCCGCCGAATTTGACTTCATCGCCGTACACAGTGCGGTCGGCTTCGACTTCAAGAAACAAGCCGCTGTCGCCCAAACGCACCCGGTCGCCGGTGGTCGGCCCGAACATATCGGCATAAGCTTGCCTGCTGATTTTGCTCATAGATTTTTCTCCAATTCGCCCATCACATCCTGGCGGAAACCGTAAATCCGGCGTAATCCGGCAAAAGCCACCAACTGTATTTCGCGTTGCTGGCCGGGCTCGAAACGCACCGCGGTGCCGGCCGGAATATCCGGCCTGAATCCGCGCGTTGCGACACGGTCGAACTGCAAAGCCGGATTGGTTTCAAAAAAATGATAATGCGAGCCGACTTGAATCGGCCGGTCGCCGCTGTTCGCAACCACCACGCTAATCGTCGCGCGACCTGCATTCAATTCGATGTCGCCATCGGCTGGGATGATTTCTCCGGGTATCATGACTACTCCTAATGCATATATTTGGCGTAGGGCGTGCCGTGCGCGCCTTTTTGCTGCTCATCGGCGCGCACGGCGCGCCCTACTTTGCTACTCGATCGGGTTATGTACCGTGACCAGCTTGGTGCCGTCCGGGAAGGTCGCTTCAACCTGCACATCCGGAAGCATTTCCGCGACGCCGTCCATCACATCGTCGCGGTACAGCAGGGTGCGGCCGAATTCCATCAATTCGGCGACCGTGCGACCGTCGCGCGCGCCTTCCATAATCGCGGCGCTGATAAAAGCCACGGCTTCAGGGTAATTGAGCTTCAGGCCTCTGGCTTTGCGGCGCTCGGCCAGCAGGCCGGCGGTAAATATCAGCAGTTTGTCTTTTTCGCGTGGTGTTAATTGCATTGTTTTATTCCAGTCATTATTTCAACTTCTATTTTATTCAGACGTAGGCCGGAATAAGCCGGTTCGAGCGATAGCACGAACTGGCGTTTCCGGCGCTCCGATTGCCGGAAACGCTCCACCCTTGCTGTCGCCGGGCGGGCTTATTCCGGCCTACATCCTTGGGAATCATCATGAGTTAATAAGTTTTTTCTTCGAGGTGAATAAAACTCAAGTTGCCCAAATACGCGGCGCACAAGCTTTGCGTTGCACTGAGTCCGGCCGCACAATCGCCCAAACCTGCTCGAAAAAACCGCGCAGCCTATCGCTTCGAGTGTCGATAGCCCGGCACACCAGCAGGTCGTCAATCAGCGTCACGCCTCGGCCTTTTGTATCGCCGATTAATTGTTGAACGGCAGCCAAGCTTTCGGCAGTGGCAGGGCTCGCAAACAGCGTTCCGCAAGCCGATAAGCCCTGCAATCCCCAGCGCGTCGCAAAAGCTTTCGCATCCAGGTACAAGCGTTCCAAAAACAAAGGCTGACCCTGATAATAAACTTGCCAGCCCATATCAGCCAAACCGTTATCGAAATTCTCTCCGCAGGCTGGACGGCCGAGAGACAGTATTTCCCAGCCGATAAAACCCGCACCTAGTGCCAATTCGACGTTAACCGTCGATTTTAACTGCGCGCCCTGATAAATAATCGTTTCCTGAGGCAGCCATTCCAGCGTGGCATCTTTCTCCACTTTTATCGATACGGTTTGGACGGCCAACTCGCCACCGCTACGATAAAACTTTCCGGCCGCCGGTGTGGTAATCAGCGCATGGCTGTGTTGTTCAGCACTGATGCAAAGGTCTAACCGGTCGCCACCGACAATCCCGCCCGGCGGATGCAGGATGTACACATGGCACACGCCGCCTTCCGGGTAAAAAGGCCGTTGTACCGTTAGCGGGCCTAGATGGCGGCGGTGCGCAAGTAGCGTTTTGCCGTGTTTTTGCTCAAAGCCGAGTTCCAGTTTTGCTTGCCAGCCTTTTATTGATGCATTTGCTATCACAGTGTTTTTTCAGTTTGTATGGCGGCATTAATAAAAAGGTACGCACAGCGTACCCTACGCTGTAGGTTGTGAAACCAACGGAAAAGTCTCCGGGTGACGAATTGAATCGACATGCAAATCAATATCCAATTCCGGCCAATAAAGATGGTGGGGTTGGGGACGATCAACATGGAAAAGTTCCGCTACCGGCGCTTTGCGAAACCACGGAAACTCCAAAAATGAAACGAATAGTTCCTCCTTTTCATCAAGCAGTATCCAGAAACAGTGTTTGGTAACGCCGGAAACCTCAACCGGGGAAATGTCTGTGCCAAGCATCTTTAATCTCCTGCTGGTGTAAATTTTCTCGTTCCCACGCGCCGCGCTCATTATTATACACATCTCAATGTAGGCCGGAATAAGCCGGTCCGCGCCTTAGCGCAGGACCGGCGTTTCCGGCATTCCAAGGCCGATGAGCGCCGGAAACACCCACCCTGGCTATCGCCGGGCGGGCTTATTCCGGCCTACATCCTGTATTTAAAATCATCAACAAGTTATCCAAGTTTGCAAATAAACGCCAGCGCTAAACCGTCAAATACCGCTTAACCATCTCATCGCTCAATTCATTCATCGCCCCGGCGGCCACGCCACGGCCTCTATCCATAATATAAAACCGGTCCGCGACCTTCCGCGCAAACGGCAGTTTTTGTTCGACCAGCAATACGGTTACACCCAATTCGTTTTTGATTTTGATGATCCCTTCGCGCACTTCATCCTTCGCTTCGTCGCCTTGTTTAAGCAACGGCGTTGCGATGCCTTTGGCGCGGTTCAAACGAATAATCACGTCGCCGATTTCGCTGACGATATTCGGCTGTATGCCTTCGGTCGGTTCGTCCAGGATCAGTAATTTTGGATTCAGCACCAAGGCCCGGCCGATAGCCAGTTGCTGCTGCTGGCCGCCGGACAAATCGCCGCCGCGCCGCTTGAGCATTTGTTTCAGCACCGGAAAAAGCTCATAGATATGTTCCGGGACTTTTTTAATGCCTTGCTTGCGTACCGCGCGCAGGCCGATTTTCAGGTTTTCCTCGACCGTCAGCAACGGAAAAATCTCCCGGCCTTGCGGCACAAAGCCGATGCCCAGCTCGGCGCGGTGTTCCGGTTTGGCAAGGGTTAATGCCTCGCCGTTGTAGTCGATAGCACCGTCGCGCACGGCGATCAGCCCCATGATGCTCTTAAGCAGCGTGGTCTTGCCGACGCCGTTGCGGCCCATTAAACACAGGCAGGAACCGGCCGGTAACTCCAGATTCACATCCCACAAGGTATGGCTGCCGCCGTAATATTGATTCAATCCGCTAATTTTAAGCATCAGTCCCCCAAATAAACCTGGATCACGCGTGGATCGTTCTGCACCTCGTCCATAGTGCCTTCCGTCAGCACCGAGCCTTCATGCAGCACCGTCACATGCTTGGCAATCGAGCGGACGAATTCCATATCATGCTCGACCACAACGATGGAGCGCTCGCCCTGCAACGATAACAGCAATTCCGCGGTGCGTTCCACTTCCTGATGGGTCATGCCCGCTATCGGTTCGTCGACCAGCATGACTTTTGGCTCCTGCATCAGCAACATGCCGATTTCCAGCCATTGTTTCTGCCCGTGCGACAGGATGCCCGCCGGTTGCGACCTCAGTTCGACCAGCCCAATCGTTTCCAACACTTGCTCGATGCGGTCGCGCTGGGTTCCGTTCAACTTGGCGAATAAAGTCGCCCATGCGCCCTTATCGGTCGCTAAAGCCAGCTCCAGATTTTCGAATACGCTGAGCATCTCGAACACGCTGGGCTTTTGGAATTTGCGGCAAATACCCGCCTGGGCGATGGCCGGTTCGTCTATTTGCAGCAGGTCGATGGTTTGCCCGAAAAACACCGAGCCGGTATCGGGCCGGGTTTTGCCGGTAATCACATCCATCAAGGTGGTTTTACCGGCGCCGTTCGGGCCGATCAGGCAGCGCAATTCCCCGGCGTCGATATACAGCGACAAGTTATTCAAGGCTTTGAAGCCGTCGAAACTGACGCTGACATCTTCAAGATAAAGAATCGGGCCGTGGCTGACATCCAATTGGCCCGGCTTAAGCGCTATGCCGTTCATTGTTTTTGCTCCTGCAAACGTCGTTGCCAGAATCCGACCAAGCCGTCAGGCAATAACACGGTCACCAGAATAAAAGTCGCGCCGAGGAAAAACAGCCAGATTTCCGGCATCCATCCGGTTAGCAAGGTCTTGGTGTAATTGACCAGCACCGCGCCGACGATTGCGCCGTACAGCG